>JYMV01008154.1_pt1 | contig 13576 bp, 9 predicted proteins | sample 338911 | NCBI WGS metagenome assembly JYMV01 (sample SAMN03354496, study PRJNA234377) | hydrothermal vent metagenome | biome: Deep sea; feature: Hydrothermal plumes at the Eastern Lau Spreading Center, Western Pacific Ocean; material: Seawater | place: Tonga | collected 2009 | depth 2000 m m
ACTTTTATTCTCCCGAGTAAAAGAGCAGGTAGTTTTTTAAAACATATCCTAAAACAGAAAGTTTCCGGAAGTGCATTTGCTCCGCAAGTTTTAAGTACAGAGGAATTTATTGAAAAAATAACCTCGCTACAAACCATCGATAATACCGAAAGTTTATTCAAGTTTTATCAGGTTTATAAAGAAATTACTCCGAAAGAAGAACAGGAAGATTTTGAAACATTTTACGGCTGGGCGCAAACGCTTGTTTACGATTTTAACGAGATCGATCGTTATTTGGTCGATGCTGAACACTTCTTCTCTTACCTTTCTAGAATTCAAGACATCAATCACTGGGCATTAAGTGATCCTCAAACTAATTTAATTGAAAAATACCTTACGTTTTGGAACCTCATCCCGAAGTATTATCAATTATTTAAAGAGCAACTGTTAGAAAATAACGAAGCCTATCAAGGTTTGATGTACAGAATTGCTTCAGAAAAAATTTCAAGTTATTTAGCCAGCAATCAAGAACAACATATTCTACTCGGCTTTAATGCATTGAATAATGCTGAACAAAAACTGTTTCAAATTATTTTAGAACAGAATAAAGGTCAAATTTTCTGGGATATCGATGAGGCTTTTTATAACGATAATTATCACGAAGCTTCTTTATTTATTAGAAATTACAAGAAGAATTGGGAGTATTATCGAGATGAAAATAATGCAATTACAATTTCAAGCAATTATTCTTCAGCTAAAAACATAAGCGTTTATGGAGTTCCTAAAAATATTGGTCAGGCAAAATATACCGCTCAATTATTAAGTGAAATTTCAGAAGAAGATCTGAGCAAAACGGCAATCGTATTGAATGATGAAGGTTTGTTGAACCCTATTCTTAACTCGCTTCCGCAGAATATTCAAAAATTGAATATTACGATGGGACTTCCGTTAAAAGAGACTCCGCTCGCATCTTTGTTTGAAGTGATTTTTGAAATTCAGCAGACCGAAAACCAGAACTTTTACTATAAACCAATTATCGACATTCTCAACCACCCATTTATTTTGATGAAACTAGGCGAAAGTTCTCAACAACTTCAGCAACAAATACATCAGGAGAACTTGGTTTACCTTAGCAGAACTCAAATTTTAGAGCTTTCTAGCGAACCAACGAAGCAACTTTTGGGTGAGATTTTACTTCAGCATAAAACTCCGCAAAGCTTATTAAAAACCTTTACAAATTTATGCCAACAACTACGTTTAAAAGATGCGCTCGACAAACCTTTGGAGACAGAATACCTGTATCATTTTCATCAACTATTTGTGAAAATTCAGAATTTGATTGCCGAGCAAAGCCCTATTCAAAGCATAAAATCGTTAAACAGAATTTACCGAGATACGTTAGAGACAGAATCGTTAGATTTTAGCGGTTCGCCTTTCGACGGCTTGCAATTAATGGGAATGCTCGAAAGCCGCGTGCTCGATTTCGAAAATATTATCATCACCTCTGTGAACGAAGGCGTACTTCCGGCAGGTAAAAGCAATAACTCGTTTATTCCGTTCGACCTCAAAAAAGAATACGGATTACCAACCTACAAAGAAAAAGACGCGATTTATACCTATCACTTTTATCGATTATTACAAAGAGCTAAAAACGTTCATATTTTATACAACACCGAACCCGGCAGTTTAAACGGAGGCGAAAAAAGTAGGTTTATTACGCAGTTAGAAATTGAATCTCCGGCAGGCAACGAACCTAAACATCAATTTCTGAATCCGTTAGTTCCTGCTCGAAAAACTGAACTGAAGAAAATTAAGAAAACTCCAGAAGTTTTAGAAAAGCTGAAAGCCTTGGCAGCTCACGGATTTTCACCATCGGCGTTAACCACTTATATTCGAAATCCGTTAGATTTTTATAAAAACTACGTGCTTGGCATTAGAGATACCGATGAAGTTGAAGAAACCGTTGCTGCCAACACATTAGGTACGGTGGTTCACGATGCCTTAGAACATTTTTACAAACCTTTTGAAAAAAAGAATATTGTAAAAGAAGATTTGTTGAAGATGAAAATTGAAATCGAGCAACAAGTAAAGTTTGAATTTGAAAAAACCTATAAGCAAGCGCCCATCAACAAAGGCAAAAACCTTATTATTTTTGAAATTGCCAAACGTTACATTTTCAATTTCTTAGCAAAAGAACTGAAAGAGATCGAAAATGATGAGTTAATTATTAAAGAAGTTGAAAATAAACTTACTTGTGATATTTCGATTCCTGAGCTTAATTTTCCGATAAAAATTGGCGGTAAGGTAGATCGTGTAGATTATAAAAACGGTCAGCTTCGTATTGTAGATTATAAAACAGGAAAAGTGCAAGCCGGCGATCTAAATTTAAAAGATTGGAGCGAGCTTACCCAAGATTATAAATATTCAAAAGCTTTCCAGGTACTTTGCTATGCTCGAATGATTTATGATGAAACTCCTTTTGAAAATGCTGAAGCAGGAATTATTTCATTCAAAAACCTGAAAGCCGGTTTTATGCCGTTTAAACAAATTAAAAATACCGTAATTGATAAAGACACGTTAAACCAATTTGAAACCGAGTTGAAAAGCTTAATTTTAGAGCTATTCAATCCAGAAATTCCATTTGAAGAGAAAGAAGTTTAGTATGATTAGAGAGAAGAATTTTTTACTAGAAGGCAAACACCAAAAACCCATCGTTACCGATGTTTATTTTCAACCTACCCAACAACCCAAGCCTATTGTTATTTTTTGTCACGGTTATAAAGGTTTTAAAGATTGGGGCGCTTGGGATCTGGTCGCTGAAAAATTTGCTGAAGCAGGGTTCTTCTTTATTAAATTCAATTTTTCTCACAATGGCGGTACAGCAGAAGACCCGATCGATTTTCCAGATCTAGACGCGTTTGCGCAAGATAATTTTAGCAAGCAACTTGACGATTTGCAATCGGTGATCGATTGGATCACGACGACCAAACAATTTCATGCCAATGCCGATGTGCAAAACCTCAACTTAATTGGTCATAGTCGTGGCGGCGGTATTGTAACAATTAAGGCCGAAGAAGAACCACAAATTAAAAAAGTAATTACCTGGAACGGTGTTTCAGATTTTGGAGGCAGATTTCCAAAAAGTGACGACCTCCAAAAGTGGAAAGATGATAAATTCTATTACGTTACCAACGGTCGCACCAAACAAAAAATGCCGCATCATATTCAGTTTTATGAAGATTTTCTAGCCCATGAAGAACGCTTTACGATAGAAAGAGCGGTAAAGAATTTAAAAAAGTCGTATTTAATTATTCACGCTGAAGAAGATCCTACAGTAAATATAGCGGAAGCAAAGCAACTTCAACAGTGGAATAAACGAAGTGAACTTTATAAGTTACCGGGAAGCGATCACGTTTTTGAAACCAAGCATCCTTGGCAACAAGAAAGTCTATCTTCCGATTTAGAAAAAGTTACTGAAAAAACAATTCAATTTATTCAGCAGTAAAATAACGAACATAAATGATAGCTCAAGTTATTTTAGTCGGCGCGTTATTGCTACTCGTTAGTATTTTAGCGGGTAAAACCTCGTATCGTTTTGGTGTACCAACGCTAGTCCTTTTCTTAGCTGTTGGGATGTTAGCTGGTTCTGAAGGTTTGTTGGGCATTAATTTCGACAATCCGCTAATTGCGCAATTTATCGGGATCGTCGCTTTAAATGTAATTTTATTTTCGGGTGGGCTCGATACCCGTTGGGATGCGGTAAAACCCATTATGTACAAAGGCGGACTCCTAGCTACACTCGGCGTGTTTATTACCGCAGGTTCCGTAGGTTTATTCACCTATTATTTACTCGATTTTACCCTTATCGAAGCTTTATTACTTGGCGCCATTATTTCTTCCACAGATGCGGCAGCAGTATTCTCTATTCTGCGTTCTAACAACATTAATCTACGAGACGGCATAAGACCTATGCTTGAGCTAGAAAGTGGAAGTAACGACCCCATGGCGTACTTTTTAACCACACTTTTTACCGGGATTGTTGTAGCACAAGATTTTAATGGTTGGGGTTCTATTTTTCAGCTTTTATTTCAAATAAGTATTGGAGCAGCTTCCGGTTTTGCTATTGGTAAACTTAGCAAACTACTCATTAATAAAATTGAATTAGATTTTGAAGGACTTTACCCGGTTTTAGGTTTAGCGCTTAGTTTTATTGCCTATTCACTTACGGAAGTAATTGGCGGTAACGGATTTTTAGCCGTGTATATTTCTTCAGTAATTTTAGGAAACAGCAAATTGATCAGGAAAAACTCTTTACGTCAGTTTTTTGACGGATTTGCTTGGCTAATGCAGATCATCTTATTCTTAACTTTAGGTTTGTTAGTTTTCCCAACGCATATTTTGCCGGTGATCTTAACCGGTTTAGCGATTGCTTTATTCTTGATCTTCGTGGCACGACCGCTTAGTGTTTTTATAAGTTTGGCTTTTTTCAAGGTGAAATTCAAGAGCAAAGTATTTATCTCTTGGGTAGGTTTACGTGGCGCGGTTCCTATTGTTTTTGCAACCTTCCCGATGGTTGCCGGTTTAGAAAAAGCAGACCTCATTTTTAATATTGTTTTTATGGTTACGCTTGTTTCCATTATGCTACAAGGCACAACTATTATTAAAATGGCAAAATGGTTAGGGGTTGAAGATACCACCGTAAGAATGCTTACAAAAGCGCGTGCTTTTGAATTCTCTGATGAATCGAAAACCGAATCTGCTGAAATACATTTGCATGAAAATAGCCAAGGTGTCGGACAAAAACTTTATCAGCTGAAATTACCCAAAAACACCTTGGTGGTGATGATTATAAGAGACGATAATTATTTTGTTCCTGAAGGTTCTACACAACTTGAAGCAGGCGATACTTTGCAGCTTATTTCTGCGAAAAAACAAGATTTAGATTGGGTAGTAGAAAATGTAGGTTAATTGTAAAGTTGAATTACTTTTTTGCTTATTTTAGTCGAACATTTTTGGGGGATTAGCTCAGTTGGCTAGAGCGTTTGGCTGGCAGCCAAAAGGCCATCGGTTCGAATCCGATATTCTCCACAAAAAAAGCCGAAGAGATTTTCTTCGGCTTTTTTATTTATGTATCCTTTCTGAAGTTTACATTTTATAAATCCAATGGGCAGGGTCTAGCGCTTGGGTGTTTTTATAAATTAAGAAACTCAATGTTGGTCTTCCCGTTGCGGTACTTTTCCCTACTTTACCAATTACTTGATTTGTAGTTAACTCATCTCCTACTTCAACATTAATTGAAGAAAGGTTGTTATATACACTTAAGTAATCACCGTGAATCACGAACACTGCTTTATTGGCTCCTTTAATGGCTTGTATTTTAAACACCTTGCCTTTAAAAACAGTTCTTACCGATTCGTTTTCGTTAGTTTCAATTCGAACTCCGTCACTTTTTACTTTTACAGATTTTACTACCGGATGAGGATGCGTACCAAATTTCATCGCCACGACACCAGATTTTACCGGCCAAGGTAATTTTCCTTTGTTAGAAGTAAAACTCGCTGCGAGTTCTTTAGCTTCCGGCGTAAGTTCGAACTTGCTCGTTGAGCTTGAACCTTTCTTTTTATTTTCTGCAGCGATCGCTTCACGAATTAATCGGTCGATCTCTCTATCTATTCTAGAAACTTCTTCTTGTTTTTGCTTCAGCTCTTTTTCAAAATTACCGGCTTTTTTACGAATCGAAGCTACTAATTCTTGCTGCTGTTTTTTATCTTGTTGCAGTTTGCTTTGGGTAATTCGGTTTTGTGATAAAAGCTCTTCTTTGGCTTTACGCTGTTCAACTAAATCGGTATTTAATTGCTGTAATAATTGTGTTTGTCTTTGTATTTCTAAGCCTTGCTCTTTTCTGTATTCGGTATATTGTTTCATGTATTGCAAACGCTTATAGGCTTGCAGAAAATCTTCCGAAGAAAATAAAAACATGATCCTGCTTTGGTTAGACTTACTCTTGTAAGACTTCTTGATCATTTTTGCGTAATCTTCTTTCAGCTTCTCTAGATCTTTACGCAGCTTATCTATCTTATTAAGATTGGTATTGATCTCTTTGGTTAACAGATTCGCTTCTTGATTGGTGACCCGAATCAAATTTTCGGTCGCTCTAATGCGTTTATCTAGATCTTCAACTTGCGTTAAAACCGATTGTTGCTTTACTTTATTACTCGCCAATAAATTACTTATCTGGCTAATTTCTTTACGTAAAGCGATACGTTTTTGCTCTAGCTTTTTACGTTCTGTACTTTGCGCAAAACCTATAGCACTAAAACTTATAAAAAGTAATAGAAACGCGATATATTTTAGTTGAAAATGCTTCATTCAATTACAATTTCTTCATAACCTGAAGGGATGCTAAACGGAAATGTTACCGACTCATTAAATTCTAACGAACGATAGTCGATATTTATTTTAGTCGTGCCATCGCCTTGATTAGCGATAATAGTAATATTTTGTGGCATTCCATAATTTTCTTGACCGTAAAAATCGTCGTAAGTAATGGTGACACCTTCATTTTCTTCGGCGCGAACCAATTGCTGTGCTTTGGTTTTAAAACTTAGCAAATCGATTAAAAAAGATTTTGCAATAGGACTTTCTTCTAACGAGGCTAACTGATAACCATTTTGGGTTGAAGTAAGTCTGTATTCTTTTGAATTAAGCTCGCAAATAGGTTGGCCGATCAATAAATTTTGAACTTTGTTGAAATCTAACTCGGTACCCAACCATTGGCTTAACAAACTAAAATCACCATCGAAATAAGAACCATTGATCTTTTCGTAAAACTGAACTCGTTGTGGCGTTACCAACACTTTAGCTAACGGAATAATGCCCGCCAGTTTTGCACTTAACCAAATGGCTTTGTCTTTTTCCATTCGAATGCTTACTGATATCGATTGACTGTCTTCACCATCGTCGTAACTCCCTCTCAACCTACCTTGCATCGTTTTAAATGAAGGAGCTGCGGCTAAATTTTGTTGAATAACGTTTTCTTTAGTAGCATCTGCTTTACGTTCTGCAGCGGTTTTTTTAGGTCCGCAAGAAATGACTAACAGTCCAAAAACGAGTAAAAGTGCTTTTTGAAAATGCTGCATTATGTTTAAAGTGTTTTTTTAAGTTGTTCAAATTTTTGCTGAAATTTTTCAGCTTCTTTCGGTTTTCCTAAACCTTGATAAGCGATCGCTAATTGTTGGTAAAAATCGCTTTCCATTTGTGGGTTGTCGATTAAAAAATCTACGCCCATCAACAGGTTTTCTTCAGCTTTACCAAAATTACCCAAGGTATTATTTGCCACGCCGGTTACTAAATATAAAATTGGCTGTGATGGGTAACTCGCCATATATTCTTCTGCCAACAAAATAGATTTTGAAAGCATTTTTTCTTGCAAATACAATAACATTAAATCTTTAGCAGAGGCAAAATCGTTCGGGTTTTGCTTTACGACTTTTTCTAAATTCTGAATGGCTTTGTTATTATCGCGCCCTTTGTAAAATTCAGCTAAATCGGCATTACTTTCTCCGTTTGCTAATTGTTTATCTAAACTTTCAATAAGATCTTGCTCGTACTTAGGTTTTTGATTGACCAATTGCACAAAATCTTTCACCACTTCTTTCTTCATGGTAAGCCCAAGATCACTTTCTAAAACCGTTTTCATCGATTTTACGGCATCATCGTCTTTATATTCAGCTAAATACTTTTTATACAACGCGTAATGTGCCTCTTTAGAATCAGAATATTTTTCAAGTAGTTGTTCTGCGATCTGGTAAGTTTTTTCTAACTTATTTTGCGTCGCATAAAAATACATTAGCGCCAAATAACTGTTCGTCGCCGATGGGTTGTTTTCTAATTGCTCTAATAAATAGGCTTCTTCTAAAGATTTATCGGGGTTTTCTGCGAAAATCTTTCCGCGGAGTGCATCTCGATAATCACTTTCACCTTCTCGTGCATCGATATAATCTAAAGCTTCTAATGCTTTTTGATAATCTTCTACTCGAACGTAAAGATTAGCCAAATCTTCGTAATAATCGATATTGTATTGACTTAACTTGGTCGCAACCTCGATGGCTTTTGTATAATTCTGCGTGAGGTAATAAACATCATAAAGCTCAGTAAGAATGTCGATATTGTCTTTCTTTTCTGAAAGTGCTTTGTTTAAGTTTTTCTCTGCCAGATCAAACTCTTCTAAAGCCTTGTAGTTTTTACCCAACTCGTAAAAAACAGCTACATTATTTGGCTGAATTTCTGCACATTTTTTTAAAGCTGAAATGGCTTTCTCATAATTCTCGATACCGCGTTGCGATAATGCCTGAAAGAAATATTCCTGAAATTTATCGGTCACATTTCCTAAATTATCCTGATTTATTTCTTGCTTGGCAATCGCTAACGAGTCGGTTTGCGCTTGTGCACAGAAATTACTTCCGAAGTAAATAACGAAAGAGAAGAATAAGATATGTGAGCTAAAAAATTTCAATGTTTTACTTAACAAGTTTTGTTGAATGTGCTGAAAAATTTTCTTCTAGAAATTTATTTTTGAATTTAAATAATTGGTTATACATATTTAGTAAAAATTTTCTTTTTCGTCATTCCGGACTTGATCCGGAATCTCATCATTTCTGAAAAACAAACTATTCAGAATGAGACCCTAAATCAAGTTTAGGGTGACGGTACTTGTTATGATTTTACAATTCAAATAAACCAGAAAACTTTTCAGCATAGAATCAATTATTATTCCAATACCGAATAATCGCCTATACTAATTTGTGTATAATTACCATCGTACTTGGCATGATTACCGATCATCGAGTTATCTAAAGTTGCGTTTTTAATACTCGAATTCGTTTGAATCAAGCTATTTTTAATTTCACTGTTTTCAACCACACAATCGTCGCCAATAGATACGTTAGGCCCGATCGTTGAGTTTTTTAACACCACATTTTCGCCAATATAACAAGGCTCTATAATTTCTGAATTTTCTAATTTCACTGAATCTGAAACAGTTTTTTCACCATCAGACTTCAAGAAATTCAACATTTTTCCGTTGGTTTCTACGGTTACGTTTTTGTTTCCGCAGTCCATCCATTCATCTACGGTTCCGGTTTTAAAAATTTTACCTTCAGCCATCATCTTTTTAATACCATCATTAATTTGGTATTCACCGCCATGCATTAAATTTTCTTCTAAAACCTCTTGCAGCTTTCCTTTTAAAACTTCAATATCTTTAAAGTAATAAATACCGATCACCGCTTGGTCGCTCACAAATTCTTGTGGTTTTTCAACCAACTCGATAATTTCTTCATTTTCATTAAGGTTAACTACGCCGTAAGCTTCTGGATTGGCTACTTTTTTTGTCCAAATTACCGCATCGGCTTTTTCATCTAATTTAAAGTCGGCTTTAATTAATGTATCGGCATAAGCCACAACTGCCGGACCCGAAAGTGATTCTTTAGCACTCATAATCGCGTGACCAGTACCCAAAGGTTGATCTTGGCGATAAATAGAGGCCTTGGCACCTAGACTTTCTGCAAGACGCTCTAAACTCTCGACAATATCTTGACCAAAGAAAGCCGGATCGCCTAAAATAAAAGCAACTTCATCGATAGGTTGGTTGAGTACTTTGGCAATATCTTTTACCAAACGATGAACGATTGGTTCTCCTGCCACCGGAATTAATGGTTTAGGAACTGTTAAAGTATGTGGACGAAGACGAGAACCTCTTCCCGCCATGGGTACGATTATTTTCATAGTTATGCCCGCATAGGCGGGTATCTTTTTCAATTAAACAATTTATTAACTATCTGTTGAATGCTTATTAGATTTCTGACTTCGCAGAAATTTTAAACGCCGGTACTTCCGAAACCGCCTTCACCGCGATCAGATTCTTCCAGCACTTCTACTTCTTGCCATTCAGCACGTTCGTGTTTTGCAATCACTAATTGTGCAATGCGCTCACCGTCGTTAATCACGAATGCTTCTTTTGAAAGATTTACTAAAATTACGCCTATTTCTCCGCGATAATCGGCATCGATAGTTCCCGGAGCGTTAAGTACGGTAATTCCTTTTTTTGCAGCTAAACCACTTCTTGGGCGAACTTGCGCTTCGTAGCCCACCGGAAGTTCTATAAACAACCCGGTTTTAACGATCACACGATCTAACGGACTTAAAACGACTTTATCTTCTAGGTTTGCTCGAAGATCCATCCCTGCAGAAGCGATGGTTTCGTAAGCAGGAAGTTGATGATTGGATTTATTAATGATTTTAACCGTCATTTTTTATGCTTGTAATATTTTTAGTAATTCTTTTTTCTCTTTTATATACACGATTCCCAAAAATAAGAAAAGTAAAAGCGTTCCTATGAGCAAATGGCCATCAAATATATAAAATGATGCAAATGCAAAACTTGTAGATAATATTAAATATATGCCAATACTCTGTAAATTATAAGGAACTTTGTAATGCTTTCGGCTCAAAATATAAGAAATAATAACCATAATCGAGTAAGCAGCTAATGTCGTCCAAGCTGAAGCCATAAAACCTATTTTCGGGATAAATACATAATTTAAAGCAATAGTCACAACCGCTCCGATAAGTGACAAATACATACCGAATCTAGTTTTATCGGTAAGCTTGTACCAAATAGAAAGATTAAAATACATTCCTAAAAATAGATTTGCCAATAACACTACCGGTACAATATCGATGGCAACCCAATACGACTCATCTGCAACTAACATTTGTTTAAAGAAATCGAGATAAACTGTTACAAAAACCAGCATTAAACTTCCTAAGATCACAAAATACTTCATCACCATTGCGTAAGTGTTTTTTGCATTTTCTTCTTTGGCGTGACTAAAAAAGAACGGCTCTGCTCCCAACCTAAAGCCTTGAATAAAAATAGTCATAAACACCGCTATTTTATAACAAGCGCTATAAGCCCCATTAATATCTTTGCCTAATAACTGCGGAAGTAACCACTTATCAAAATTCTCATTAATAATATACGCCATTCCAGCTACCATAATTGGCCAACCATAAACTATTAACTTCTTCAAGATTGAAAAATCAAATTCAAGTTTAGCTTTGAAAAAATATGGAAATAGCAATAAGAATGTAAGGACACTGGCTGCTAAGTTTGCAATAAATACATATTGAACAGGATCGTCTTGATAAGATTCTAAAAAATGAATATTGTATTTAGGCATCGCCCATAAAAAGAATAGATTCAGCAATACATAAGTAAATACGCTAATAAGTTTAATAATAGAAAACTTTATGGGTCTACCCGAAGCTCTTAAATAAGCAAAAGGCACTACTACAAGCGTATCGAGCACTAAAACGCCTACTAAGAAATTGAAATAAGACAGTTTTAAATTAACGAAAGAAGCTAACGATTCATTAAAATACCAAACCAAACTAAAGAACACGATTGTGGTAAACGTAAGACTGATTAAAGCTGTAGAAAAAACTCGATTTGCCTTATATTTCTCATTATTAAAAAAACGAAAGAAGGAAGTCTCCATTCCGTAAGTCAACAACACATTGAAAAAAGCTGCGTAAATATAGAAAGTAGTATTATCGGAATAACTAGCATTTTCTAAGGTATTGGTATGCAAACGCACTAATAAAAAATTCATTAATCGTGGCAAAACTGTTGCCAAACCATAAATAAATGTGTCTTGAAAAAAACGCTTTAACGTACTCAAATTAATTACTGCTTAATAAGTTTTAAATGTATAGCTTTTAAAAACAGATTTCAATGTTTTTATAGAAAAAGAAAACCCCGAATCGCTTCGAGGTTTTTATCATATGAAAATTAAATTTTCTTAATTGTTCAAGGCTTCCGCTTTAGAAAAAATTTGCTTCTTACCAGTCGCTAATTGTTCAAGGCTTCCGCTTTAGAAAAAATTTGCTTCTTACCAGTCGCTAATTGTTCAAGGCTTCCGCTCCACCAACAATTTCTAAGATTTCGTTGGTAATCGATGCTTGACGTGCTTTGTTGTAAGAAAGTTTTAAAGAATCTCTTAACTCTGTCGCATTATCGGTTGCTTTGTGCATCGCCGTCATACGTGCTCCGTGTTCAGAAGCAAAAGAGTCTCTTAAGGCTTTATATAACTGAATTTTTAAAGACTTCGGAATTAATTCTTTAACGATTTGATCTTTTTCTGGCTCAAAAATATATTCAGAAGTATTATTCACTTCTTCAACATTTTCGATAGGCTTAATTGGTAAAAATTGCTCTTTCGTAACGATTTGCGTCGCTGCATTTCTAAAGCTGTTATAAACCAACATTACCTTATCGTAATCTCCTTCAACAAAAGAATTCATGATATCTTCTGCAATTTCTGCTACGTCATCAAATTCTAAATGATCAAAAATATCTACGTTATGATTACTAATGGTAAATGTCTTCTTAAGAACATCGTTTGCCTTTTTACCAATAGTGTACAATTCTACTTCTTTATCGCTAAAGTTTTCTTCAGTTAAATTTTTAACTCCTTTAATAATATTAGAGTTAAACGCACCTGCTAAACCACGATTAGAAGAAATTGCCACTACTAAAACTTTTTTCACCTCACGTTGCTCAGAAAATTTACTTTCGCTTCCTGCATCTAAGCTAGCGCTAAGACTTTGTAAAAGCTCTGTAAGTTTATCTGAATAAGGACGCATGGCAGTAATAGCATCTTGCGCTTTGCTCAACTTTGCAGCAGAAACCATTTTCATGGCACTGGTAATTTGCATGGTTGAAGAAACCGAGGTAATCCTACTACGTAATTCTTTTAAATTAGCCATATTGTTAGTAATGAGTTAGTAGTGGTGAGTATAAAGAATGAACTTCTCTATACTCACCTCTCAAATCTAATTTTTATATTTTGCTGAAATTTCTGATGCTGCGTTTCTCAACACTTCTAAAGACTCATCAGTTAATTTTCCTGCTTTAAGCGTATCTAGCGTATCTCTATGCTTCGCTTTTAAATATTCTAAATAATCTGCTTCAAATTCTTTTACCTTTTCTACAGGAACTTCTCTTAATAAGTTTTTAGAACCTGCATAAACGATAGCGATTTGATCTTCTACCGGGTAAGGATCGTTTTGCGCTTGCTTTAAGATCTCTACGTTACGCTTACCTTTTTCGATCGTACTTAATGTTGAAGCATCTAAATCTGAACCAAACTTAGCGAAAGCTTCTAACTCACGGTATTGTGCTTGGTCTAATTTTAAAGTACCTGCAACTTTCTTCATCGATTTAATCTGCGCAGAACCTCCAACACGCGATACAGAAATACCTACGTTAATCGCCGGACGAACACCCGAGTTAAATAAATCTGAAGTTAAGAAAATCTGACCATCGGTAATCGAAATTACGTTGGTAGGGATATATGCTGAAACGTCTCCCGCTTGTGTTTCGATAATTGGTAAAGCAGTTAACGAACCTCCTCCTTTTACTTTCTCTTTTAAAGAGTCCGGAAGATCGTTCATTGTTTTTGCAATATCATCATCATTGATCACTTTTGCAGGTTCTAAAAACTTATTAAGAGAAGTTCCTGTAGAAAAGGTA
>JYMV01043236.1_pt1 | contig 13575 bp, 4 predicted proteins | sample 338911 | NCBI WGS metagenome assembly JYMV01 (sample SAMN03354496, study PRJNA234377) | hydrothermal vent metagenome | biome: Deep sea; feature: Hydrothermal plumes at the Eastern Lau Spreading Center, Western Pacific Ocean; material: Seawater | place: Tonga | collected 2009 | depth 2000 m m
TCCTCATCCAGAAAATAATTTCTTGTTGCCAGCTCATGAAAAGAACCGGCAAAACCTTGTATTGCGATTTTTTGTTTTTTCACCTAATATGACCAATCTATTATTACTGGATTCTAATACTACAGAGACATTTTATTAAAATAATTTTTATCAAAAGAAATTATATTCTCTCCTTAGGTTGCAAATTTATATATATTTATAGCAGCAGACATCCCTTAATAGTACAATTGTATTTAAGGTTTAGTATTATTCAATATTTTGTGATATACTTTATGAACCGTTTAAACCTAAAACAGGTGTTTGTTTTTTTCTTACTTTAGATTTATGAATAAACTGGTTCTTATAAGCTCCCTCTGCTGCTGGCTCACAGTATCATCAGCTCTAAACCCAGACTCCCTTTGGGAGGTTTGGAATGATACCAACCAGGTAGACACCAATCGCTTAAACGCCATGCAATTGATAATCAGGGACAAATACATCTTCGCTAAGCCAGATTCTGCCTTCTATTTTGCACAGATGCAATATGATCTGGCTGAAGAAAATGGGCAAAAAAAACATATGGCCGATGCCTTAAATTTACAAGGAGTTTCCTATGCAATTAGGGGTATTAACCACAAAGCCATCGAAAGCTATAACCGAAGTCTCAAGATTTTTGAAAAAATGGATAATAAGGCAGGGATTGCTACTGCAATTATGAATATGGGCATTATGTATTCTAAACAAGAGGAAAAAGAAAAGGCATTGGACCATTATACCAAAAGCTTAATGCTTTTTGAAGAGATAAACAACAAATCAGGTGCGGGTGCTGCCCTAATAAACATGGGCACCATTTATTTTGAGTTTTTTGTAAAAAGTCTAAAAGTAAAGGAAGAGGTGGGTCACAAAAAAGGAATTGCCACTTCACTTGCCAATATTGGAGAGGTGTATTCAGCGCAAGGCAATATTTCTAAAGCAATGGAATACTATCAACGTGGGTTGGCAATTTATATAGAAATAAATGCCAAAAACAAAATTGCCGAATCTTATTTACTGATAAGCAAGGCTTATAAACTTCAAGGCGAATACTCCAAAACAATAGCATTCACCACTAAGGCATTAAAAATTGCTCAAGAGATGGGTAGCCCAGGACTAACAGAAAATGCAAGTAAACTATTGCACGAAAGCTATAAGCATATTGGAGATACCAGAAGAGCTCTAGAAATGCATGAACTATATCTTGAAGCTAAAGATAATATAACAAATGAAGAGAATACTAAGGCGATCATTCAGCTACAATACAAATATGAATATGAAAAGAAATCAGAAGCAGACAGTATAAAAAATGCAGAGATGCAAAAGGTAAAGGATGCACAGCTTGAAACACAGCAAGTAAAACTTAAACAAGAGAGGTTAATGCGCTATGGACTTATTGCAATCTCCTCACTTGTTATAATTTTATTGATCAATTTGGCACTTAGCCATCGCAACTATAAAAGGCAGCAGGAAGCTGAAACCGAAAAATTACTGTCTCAAATTAAATTGTTAAAAACAGATAATGCTTTGAGAAAGACTGAAGTACCCCTCATTTTGGCAGATTTTGAGATAAATAAGGAAAAATTAAATGCTTTAGCCGAAAACAGGCTTAATGAAAGCGATTGGAAAATATTGAATGAAATATGTAACCACCCTACAATTGCCAATAAAGACATTGCCGCCTCTGTATATCTAAGCTTGGAAGGTGTAAAGTCTTCCTTTAAAAAAATGTATGACTTGTTCGAAATTACTGCTTCTGGAAGAAACAAAAAGCTTGCCCTGGCAATCCATGTGATGAAGATTTCAGAAGGATCTTTGGAAGACCAAAGCTCCTGAGCATATTAATAATTCAACGTATTCTTACATCATTTCACTCCTAAGTGTGATGAGGTAGCCTCAAGTTTTAGGTACTTTTGTGATATCTTAATACTCATAAACATGAAATTGAAATCAAAATTTTTTATTGCAGTGTTTGCCTTGTTTTCGTCACACATATATTGCCAAAACATCACCAACGAAGGCACAGATTTTTGGTTTTCATTCACGGAGATGTACGACCTATCCAGTGCCACATATGAAGCACATATTTCATCAAGATCAATAACATCAGGAACAGTAACAATACCAGGAACCGGATTTTTTAGCAGCTTTAATGTGGTTCCTGGTGTAGTTACAGTAGTGAGTCTTCCAGCTATAGATATGACCAATACTAGCAACGGCCTAGTTGCAAGCAATAAAGTAGTCAATGTAACCTCAAATAATCCAATATCTGTCTATGCCATGACAGACAATAAATTCAGGACCGAGGCTTCATTGGTTCTTCCAACCTCTGCTCTAGGCACCAAGTATTTTATATCAACAAAACCTACAGATTCTACAACATGGTCTTTTGATGGGCAATTTAGCATTGTTGCTGCTGGAGCCACCTGTACAGTCCAAATTACCCCGACAGAAACCATACTTGACCCAATAACAGGCCCTTCAGCAATATGTAGTGTCGGTGTACCATATACTATTACCCTAAATAGTGGTGAATGCTACCAGCTGCAAACCGTAAATGCTGGAGAAGACCTAACTGGAACAATTATTGAGGCAGTGAATGGGACAGATAAATTCTCTGTATTCAGCGGCCATAATTGTGCAACAGTTCTCGCTGCATCTGCCTATGACCCTTTATATGCAGCTGAGTACCCAACTAATACCTGGGGCAAGAATTACATCGTGCCTCCCATAAAAGGCGCACCTTATTCTGAGTTTCAGGTAGTAGCAAGTGAAGATAATACAATCATAAATATTAATGGAACTATTACTAACCTTAACAAGGGCGACTTCCATGAGGACACCCTTTCGATTGCAAAAGTTATATTTGGGAACAAGCCTATTAAAGTTACGCACTTCATGCCATCAGGGCAATTAACAAGCGGTTCATCAATTTTTGGATATGGCGATCCCTCAATGACAGGGATTTTACCCAATGAACAGATGTTAGTTGACAGTATAACCTTTAGCCAACTTGATGGATCTATAGATTCAGGTTTCGTGGCAGTTGTTACAAGAACCTCGGATATCGGAACTGTTACACTCAATGGAATAACATTAACTGGTTGGATAACCATTCCGCAATCTTCATTTTATAGTTATTGCATTGAACGAACAACATTAGGGGATAACAATGTTAGGACAACAGGTTGCGGATTCGTGGCATATGCATATGGCATTGGTGATAGAGAAAGTTATTATTATACCCCTGGTGCTGTATTTAATTCTTTAGATGACAGCATAATGGTCACTAACCAAAGCAACCCAGGAGGTGCTTTTTGTAGTAACGACATTTTATTATTTGAGACAAGTGCCTCTGGAAACATTCTAAACTATAACTGGCAATTTGGCGATGGTGACAACTCTTCATTAGCAAATCCAACTCATGTTTATCAAGATACTGGTAAATATAATATTAGTCTTGTACTAACTTATAATTGCTATACCGACACATTACTGGACACAATAGTCATTCAGCAATGCTGTACCACTGACACTATTGGTTTTTCATATACCTATCCAGATCCCTGTGATAGTAGTATTGTTGAATTTACCCCAACATCAACAGGGCAAATAGATAGTGTTGAATGGTATCCAGGGTTTCCTGGAGGGTTTGGAACCGATATTGTGCATAGGATAAATTTTCCGGATACTGGAACATATAGTATCAACCTATGGGTTTATGGCTCATGCGGCTGGGTCGATACCATCATGCCTTACGTACAAACATATATTAATTCAACTCCAAATTATTGGTTAAGCCACAATATAAATTATTGCCTTGGCGACCCTTTATCTGATCTAATTGTTACAGATACAACAGGATTTGGAGGCACCATTACCTGGTATTCAGATGCGGAATTAACCATTAATATTGGAACTGGCAATACGCTGTCGCCAAGCATTTCATTAGGCTCTTATGTTTACTATGCGACAGAGACCTTAGCGTGTGGAGAAAGACTCATCGATTCTGTGGTTATACAGGTGATAAACTGCTTAAGTTGCAATGGAAACTTAGTCCCTAACCCTGGTTTTGAGACCTATACTAGCTGTCCGCAAGGAGAAGTTAATAACGCTTTACCATTAGCTCCGCCTTGGAATAATCCACCACTAAATTCATTAACTGCCTCCACAGACCTGTTAAACTCATGCTATGGAGCTCTGTCTATTACACCTCATACAGGAAATGGAAATATTCAAATTGTCGCTTACAATGATTGGTGTGAATACAGAGAATATGCTCAAGCACCACTTACTCAAACATTAGTTCAAGGAAAATGCTACCAGGCTTCCATGCATATCGCATTCGTTTCAAATAAGTCAAACTATTCTGTTGATAGCATCGGCATGTACTTCTCTATGGGAGCACCTGCTGCAGGTATAGCAGGTGAATGTGATCCCAATAATAATCCCGGGGTATTGTTTCCAGGAAGAGGATTAATTAATGTAAGCCCACAAATCACTAATGATGTGCTCGTAGATATGACAACTAGCAGCTGGCAATTGGTTACAGGAACTTTTATTGCAAATGGTAATGAAGACTTTGTTACCATAGGTAATTTCACTTCGGATATAAACATATCACCAACATGGATTGGCCCATGGCCTCAAAATATTGGAACCGATGCAATTTATTTGATTGATGATATCTGCCTGTATGAAATACCAGCTGATACAACAGATGCCATTGCATTATCGGACACCACTAATTGCAGCCCCATTACACTAACGGCTCCATCAGGATATAATGTTTACCATTGGGAAGACTTATCAAATATTACTGTTTCCAGTACCCAGAATTACATCGTTTCCGATACTGGAACCTCTGCATATATATTATATTATGCAGATACTACCATCTGCCCACTCACCTACTATAGGGACACTATAATCGTTACCAGCAATGCAGCACCTGTTGCAGGAAATGATCTTACAATAGCTATTTGCACCCAACAAGCCGCCTTTAACCTCTTTGATTCTGTTCCGGGAACACCAGACACAGGAGGTATATGGCTTCCTGGCTTAGCCTCCGGTACCAATATTTTTGATCCCATAACAGATATAGTTGGAACCTATCAATATATTGCAGGGGTTGGCAGCGCTTGCGAACCAGATACTGCTGCAATTACTGTAACATTCAATCAGATACCTGTGCCAACAGCAAGCAGTGATTCCTCTTATTGCATTGGAGATGTATTAGCAGACATAACCGCTTCAGGAACCGGAACCATTAACTGGTATAGCGACAATACCTTAAACACCAATATAGGCACCGGTTCAATATTTACCCCTTTAAACACCATAGGTACATCCATTTATTATGTAAGCCAAACCGTTAATGGATGTGAAAGCGCACCTGACTCGGTAACTATTATAATAAATGATTTACCTGGCCCCCCTATTGCAATTTCTGATTCCACTTATTGTGATGGAGAGCTAATCGCAGACATAACCGCTTCAGGAACCGGAACTATCAACTGGTATAGCGACAATACCTTAACCACCAATATCGGCACCGGTTCAATACTTACCCCTTTAAACACCATAGGTACATCCATTTATTATGCAAGCCAAACCATTAATGGATGTGAAAGTGCACCTGACTCGGCAACCATCATAATAACAGCTTCGCCTACATTGCAGATCAGCAATGATACTAGTATCGTGAGAGGTGAATCAGTCATACTACTCGTTTCTGGTGGAAATAGCTACCTATGGAATACCGGAGAAACGTCAAACAACATTACTGTCAGCCCGGATCAAAGTACTACATACATTGTAACGGGTTCCAATACAGGTTGTAACGCAAACACATCTGTTACAGTAACAGTTCTGACGGAAGAAAATGTCGTATATATTCCCAATGTATTTCTATTAAGAAGTGCTAATACCAATAACAAACGCTTGCATGTTTTTGGCAAAAATATCGAGACTCTTGAGCTTACAATCTTTGACCGTTGGGGCAGTAGAGTGTATGAAACAACTGATGCAAGTTCAACTGCTAGAAATGATGGATTGTGTTGTATTTATGGCACAGGATGGAATGGCACTCATTTTAACAATGGTAAACCACTTAATCCTGCAGTATTTGCATATACGCTAAATGTAACCTATTTAAATGGTGAAGAATATTTTGAAGAAGGAAATATAACTTTAGCTAAATAAATTTAATAGGTTATTCGATGGCAAAGAGTACTGTTATTTACACTCTAACACCTTAAAATCTCTCTGCTTTTCATTACATTTTTCAGATAATCTCCTCATATACACACCATCTTCACTCCTAAGTGTGATGTAAACACCTATTGTCAGAATTAGTTTTGTGGTATTAATTTATTGAAATCATTAATAATGCTAAAATAATTGAAAATGAAAATTAATCAAATGAACAATAAAGGCAACATTCTCATAAAATATTTCCTCCTACCTATAACATTATGGATTGTATTTATATTATTAGTAATCTTCGCTTTAAATGCAAACGCTTCAGTATCCAGGGATGCAGCAAAGGATATAGCAAAAAATCATTTCTCCAATACAGAATTGTGCTTTGAGGAAAATCTAGGTCAATTAGTAGGTTCCAATGGAAAACCAATAGATAACGTTCTTTTCAAAGCTGCTGCCCCAGGTTTAAAAATCGCCTTGACTACAAAAGGGCTCACCTATGTATTTGCACAGATAGAAACAAACCCTAAAGACAAGCATAAGATAAAAAATATTTCCTGGGCAAAATTTAATATGCTTATTGAGGGAGCCAGTATTTCAAAGAGTAATATCGTCAAAGAAAATGCCTCAAGGATAGAGACAAACTATTTCCTGGCTCATTGCCCAAATGGCATAACAAAAGTAAAACGGTATAAAAAGCTTACAGTAAAAAACATATACCCCAATATTGACTGGGTAATCTTTATTAATGAAAAAGAAGAATTAAAATATGACTTCGTGCTTAGGCCTGGATCTGATATCAACAACATAAAACTAATATATGAAGGTGCAGGAAAATTAAATTTAGCTAACAAAGCATTGGCTTTCAAAACTCCCTTGGGCACTTTACAGGAGGGCGCTTTATATACATATAGCAAAGAAACAGAAAAAGAACTCACATGTACTTATAAGATTAAGGAATCCAAAAATATTATTAGTGATTTTACCCCAGGGGCAAAAGAAAAGAATTCTTATATCGTCACCTTTGAAATGCCAGAAAATGGGATGCAAGAGACTGTTGTGATTGATCCGTCTCTAGAATGGCTAACCTCCTACTCTGGATATTCAGGAATGTTTTATGGCACATATATCCATAACAGAGACATTACATCAGACGATTTTGGCAATACATTTATTACAGGATTTGCTGCAGCTGATCCCTTAGATTTTCTGTTAGACCCAGGAAATGGAGCTTATTTTGACAATACTCCAAAAGGGGGCCTCCTCTATTTTGACATTTTTATCCTGAAATTAAATCCAGCAGGAGCTATCATCTGGGGCACTTTATATGGTGGAACCGTTTGCGAATCTCCAGAATCTATTAAGACAGATGCACAAGGTAATGTGTTTATTACCGGTTATGTATCTTCAAAGGATTTTCCGACCTATGATCCTCAAGGGGGTGCATTTTATAGAGATACATTGGGCATTGTGCCTGGAACTTATCTTAATGGATACGGTGATTATGTTGGTGTAGGTACTATTGGGCAAGGTGGAGACATGTTTATGTTGAAATTCAATAACGCTGGGGTCAGGCTTTGGGCGACTTACTTTGGAGGATCAGGACACTTCAAAGAGTTTGGACAAACCTTAGATATTGATAATGACGGAAATGTTTATGTAACTGGCAGCACATCCTCTACTGATTTTCCTATTCTTGCCAAAACTGGGGCCTACAATGATAATACTCTAGGAGGTGGCCAGGACGCCTTTCTAACAGAGTTTGACAATAACGGTGTATTACTATGGAGCACCTATATCGGTGGCTCTTCAACCGACATAGGTTATAGCCTGACAATAGACCCATCTGACAATGTTTACATTGCAGGTTCTGGCCCCGGATTTCCGACCCAAGTTAGAACAGGTGCTTACAATTCAAATTCCGGTTGGGTTTTCTTAGCAGAATTTGACAAGGGTGGAGCATTGACCTGGAGCACTAAGTTTGGTGGAAGTGCAGTAAAAACTGCAACATCTCTCACCTCGGACAATAATGGAAATGTATTTATGCTGGGAGCAGCAGGCCCAGGATTAAATTCTTCACTAATTAAAACTGAAGTTTCTTCTGGATACACGCAACCTTTCGGAGGAGGGTCATACAATAAATACATTACTAAATTTGGTAGTACTGGTAATATTGCCTGGTCTACATATTATGGAGGTAGCACAGGAACCCATAATTCTATTGTTAATGACAATGCCACTGATTTAGTTATTGACAATTCCGGGAATTTATATGCCATGTGGGGCACGAGGCATTCTGATGAGCCTTTACTAAATCCAAATAATGGAGATTATTTTCATGGAACCTGGCCAGCACCAATTGTTTCAACTAGTAATGGGAACACCTATTCAGCATGGCAACAGACCCTTATTGCTAAGTTTACCAATGAGGGTACTCGTATTTCAGCATCATACTTAGAAGGCTCATTAAACACCTATGAGCTTACAGGGGCAATAAATAAGCTTAATGGTGCTTTATGGTTTTCTGGTACTCACAGGTCTGCTCCGGCCGTGTATCAACAAGAATCCATTCCATTTATTGATCCGGGAAATGGCGCCTATTTCAGTACTAACCGCTCAGGATTTGAAGATGCCTTTTTTGGCAGGTTTGGAGCAAGTCCACCAGATGTTATTGGATTTACTTATACGTATCCATATCCTTGTGATAGTTCCATCGTATCTTTTACTCCTACCTACACAGCGACTATTGATAGTGTAAAATGGGATATGGGATTCCCTGGAGGGGATAGCCTGACAGATAATAAACCCACGGTAAATTTCCCAGACACGAATACCTATAATGTGAACATTTGGATCTATGGACCATACGGCTGGGTAGATACCATTATACCCTATGTGCAAATCCATACTGAACCTTTATCATATAATGCTGGTGATGATAGAACAATAAATATTTGCCCGCAACAGACTAGCTTTAATCTTTTTGATTCTATTCTGGGAACACCAGACACAGGGGGTATCTGGCTTCCCGCATTGGCGTCAGGCAATAATATTTTTGATCCTGTAGCAGATTCTATTGGAACCTATCAGTATATTGTAGGAGAAGGCGGAGTTTGCCCTGGAGATACTGCTGAAATTACACTCATATACAATTCTGCACCAATGCCAAGTGCAAACATTAATGCCACCTATTGTGATGGAGCGTTAATTGCTGACATTACAGCATCTGGAATTGGAACAATTAACTGGTACAGTGACAACACATTAGCTAACAATATTGGAACAGGTTCCAGCTTTAGTCCTTCAAATACTGTTGGCACATCAGTCTATTATGCAACACAATCTATTAACGGTTGTGAAAGCACACCTGATTCTGTTACTATTGTAATAAATCCATTACCACCCTCACCTATCATAAATACTGATGATACCCTTTATTGTGAAGGCGAGCCAATTTCAGATATCATCGCTGTCCCAATAAGCGGTGGAAGCATAACATGGTATAGCAACCCTGGCCTCACCTCCGTTCTTGGTACAGGACCAGTCTTAACACCCATTACAAATACAGGCAGTTTAACATACTATGTGACAGAATCATCAGGAAACTGTGTAAGTCTTCCTTCTACTGCAACCATTACTTCCTACCCTATTCCTGTATTGCAAATTAGCAATGACACCGTAATCAATATAGGAGAAGCAGTTGATCTATTCGTTTCTGGGGCCGATAGCTATATTTGGAATACAGGTGCTACAGTTAACAATATTGATGTCAGCCCTGAGCAAACTACAACCTTTACAGCAACAGGCTCTAACGGCCCAGGATGCAATTCAGAAGCATCTGTAACTGTAACAGTATTAACAGAAGAAAATACAGCATATCTCCCTAATGTGTTTTCAGTAAACAGTTCAAATCAGGAGAACAATCGTTTCTATGTATTTGGGAAAAAGATTGAAGCTCTTGAGCTAACGATTTACGACAGATGGGGCAATAAAGTATATGAAACTACAAATTCGAGTTCAAAATCAAGGAATAGCGATGGCTTATGCTGTGCATATGGTGAAGGATGGGATGGCACCCACATGAAAACAGGAAAAGTACTTAATCCTGCTGCATTTGTGTATAAGCTAAGTGTCACTTATCTTAATGGAGACGACTTCTTTGAAACAGGTAATATTACCTTAATAAAATAAAAACCCAACCCTGAAATTAATGAATGATAAATTTCTTCATCTAATGGATAGCATATTTAAACTTCACTATATCAGAGAGATTCCAGTCCTCACAACATCTTCACACCTAAGTGTGATGCGTTTGCCTATGCATAGGCCTACTTTTGGAGAACAAATTAAAAAATAGCAAAATCATGAAATCATACCTTATAATATTTATTTCGCTAATAACAACAATGTGGTCACCTTTAAATGGCCAGAATATAACTAATGAAGGAACTGATTTCTGGTTTGCTTATACAGAAATGTTTGATAAGGCAAGTGCAGTTTATGAAGCCCATATTACTTCTCGCACTAATGCATCTGGCACAATTATAATCCCTGGATCTCCTTCAATTAACTTCACTGTTGCACCAAATAAGATTACTACAGTCCTATTACCCGCAAGCATTATGTACAACAGCAATAACGATTTAATTTCAAATAATACCGTACATATAATCTCTGATACATTGGTTTCCGTTTTCGCTACTACTATCCACCTTTATAGAAGCGAAGCATCATTGATCTTACCAACCAGGGCATTGGGAAGTCAGTATATCATATCTACAAAACCCAGTGAATCATCAATGTATTTTGGAGCATTTGTTGTCGTCGCTCCTCACGATTCCTGTACAATTAAGATTACATCCCCTATAACAATACCTGGAACAAATTGCATTGCCAACACTCCCTATACAGTAAATCTAGATAGTGGAGAATGCTATCAAATTAAAGCAACCGGTATCGGACTTGATCTAACTGGAACAATCGTTGAAGCTGCAAATGGTACAGACGTATTTTCCATATATAGTGGCCATTCCTTTTTGAAGTTACTTTCTACCAATAACAGAGATCCATTATATGAAGTTGAATATCCCATCAACTCATGGGGAAAAGAATATATAGTTCCTCCAATCAAAAGTGTCGCCTTTTCACAATATCAAGTAATGGCAATGCACGATAATACAATTATTTATGTGAATGGTGACTCAGTAAGTATGTTGAATATGGGTGAAATATATGAGGACACTTTAGTTGATCCTGAAGTAGTTATAGGATCACGACCTATAAAGGTGGTGCAATTCATGCCGTCATCAAATGCTACAGCACCTAGCTATGGTGATCCTTCGATGGCTGGAATAAATGCAAATGAACAGATGTTCCTGAAAACCATAACCTTTTCACAGCACCCAGGAATAAACCTGGACTCAAATTTTGTAATCGTACTTACTAGAACAGATGAAACGAATATGGTGCAACTCAACAATACAACAATAAATGGATGGAAGGCTGTACCTTATTTGCAGAACTATTCCTATAGTACAATTTATACAGATACAGGATCACATACCTTAGAAACATCAGGCTGTGGTTTCCTTGCATATGCATATGGCATTGGTTGGGCTGAGAGTTATTTTTGCTCTGCAGGAGCTGGTTTTAATTCAACCAATCAAAAGATAGCAGTATCAAATATTTCTAGTTCTGATAGCCTAAATTGCACCAATGATGCCATATCGTTTTCAATTACAGGAAATAATGGAACCCCATTAAATGCTCAATGGTATTTTGGGGATGGAAACAGTTCTGGACTTTTAAACCCAGTCCATAGCTATACTGCACCAGGTGTTTATTTGGTTAGCGTTGAGATAGAATACGACTGTAGTACAGACACCTTATTAGACACTGTTGTTGTTGATTACTGCTGTATGTCACCTACAACCAATAAAGCAGACACTTTATGTCCAGGCCAGACTATATATGCAGGAGGAGCATGGCAATCAGCTCCTGGCAGCTATTTTGATACCTTAACAAATATGAATGGATGTGATAGTGTAATAATAACCACCTTGTCATATATCGAACCTGCAACAATTGGCTTTACCTATTCATACCCAGACCCATGCGATAGTTCAATTATTGAATTTACACCTACATCCACTAATACTATAGATAGCATTGAATGGCATATGGGGTTTACTGGCGGTGATGGGTTGACTGAGCTTAGTCCTATTATCAATTTTTCTGATGCCCAAATTTATAATATAAGTCTTTCTATATATAATGCATGCGGCTGGGTTGATACCATTATTCCATTGCAGACACACAACCCTGAACTCTTACAGCCAATCATCATTACAGACACATTGTACTGCGAGGGCGATAATCTTTCAGATATCATTGCTCTACCTTCTGTAGGTGGAAGCATTACTTGGTATAGTGATTCTGGCCTCACTTCAGTAATCGGAACAGGGCCAATATTAACTCCTAACTCAAATTCTGGCAGCACCACTTACTTTGTGACAGAATCATTTGGAGGTTGCACTAGCGATCCAGGAATAGTAACAATCTATAACTATCCATTGCCAGTGTTAGAGATAAGTAATGATACGGTGATTGCCGCAGGAGAGGCCGTTGAACTTAACGTTTACGGTGCCAACACTTATGTATGGAGCACTGGATCGACAACAAACAGTATAAACGTTAGCCCTGAGCAAACTACAACTTATACTGTAACAGGATCTAATGGACCAGGATGTAATACAGCCACATCTGTGACAATCGAAGTTATGCCGATAGAAAATGTCGCATACATACCGAACGTTTTTTCTCTTAGTAGTACTAATCCGGAGAACAATCGATTATTTGTTTTTGGGAAAAATATTGAAACTCTTGAACTAACAATTTACAACCGATGGGGAGAAATTGTATATCAAACAATTGATACGAATTCAAAAAACCGAAACAGCGATGGCTTATGCTGTACATATGGCGAAGGATGGGATGGCACCCATATGAATGCTGGAAAACCACTTAATCCTGCTGTTTTTGTATACAAGTTTAAGGTCACCTATACAAAAGGAGGCGAATATTTTGAAACAGGCAATATTACTTTAACTAAATAAAAACATCATGAAAGCAAGACAAATATTCAAAAATTATAAAAGAGCAATAATCCTTGTTGGTGCGCTATCTTTCAATAGCGGATATGCACAAGACATCCATTTCTCGCAATTTTATCAAGTGCCCCAATTGATCAATCCTTCTTTAGCGGGAGGATTCAATGGGGATTTCAGGGCAATCGTGAACTTTAGAGATCAATGGTCTAACGTTGCACCCTATAAAACCTATAGCCTTGGTGTTGACGGC
>JYMV01038642.1_pt1 | contig 13574 bp, 3 predicted proteins | sample 338911 | NCBI WGS metagenome assembly JYMV01 (sample SAMN03354496, study PRJNA234377) | hydrothermal vent metagenome | biome: Deep sea; feature: Hydrothermal plumes at the Eastern Lau Spreading Center, Western Pacific Ocean; material: Seawater | place: Tonga | collected 2009 | depth 2000 m m
TAACCCTGATGGATAATTAAAATAGGGTGTTTCTTTTTTGGACTGGGAACTGGATAAATTGACATCAATACCTTCGAGTTGTGTCCATTTAAACTTAACGCTACCATCTATATCTGATGAACCTGATCCATTCAAATAAACACGATAATTACTCCCACTTTTAACATATTCACAAGATTCAAAATCTAGACCCGCATCAGCAATAGGGGGAATATCATCCAATATAGTGACTGCCACGGAATCCATATGTGAAAGCCCTGCCACATCTGTCACGGTCAGATAAAAAGTAACCTTTTCTCCAATGACCATATCATTGATCGTAAACATGGCTGAATCGGCAGAATTTGTATTCGATATATAGGCAGATAATTCATTTGTTACAGACCATAAATAAGTCAAACTGGTTCCTTCAGGATCATCAGAATCGGTACCATCCAAATAAAATATCGTTTGACAGCCACCGCTCAAAGAAAAATTATCTCCTGCTTCAGCAATTGGACTCATGTTATCCAAAACAGTTATCGTGACTGTATCGGTATGGGAACAATAGCCATCATCCACTTCCAATTCAAACCGATAGGATCCACCTGTATGGCTGCCATTAAAATTTGCCGTTGCCACTGGCTGGTTTGAACTGGATATGGAAGGTCCATCATCTAACGAATTCCAGTCATAATCTAAATTCGATAAGTTATCATCTGTTGAGCCAGACCCATCCAATATTACTGAAATTAAATTTGTGGAAATATCTTCCCCTGCATCCGCAACAGGCGCTTCATCAAATTTGAATTCAACTTCCAGCGTATCCTTATCTTCATTTGTCCCATCGGATACAGTAAGTTCAAATCTCAAATCTTTATCAACTGTAAAATCCGGGATATTAAAAGTGGCTGAATCTGACGTCCCATTTTGAATATTGGAGATGTAGCCATCCAAAGAGATCCAATTGTAAGTTAAAGATTCTCCATCCGGATCCAATGAGCTGTAGCCATCCAGAATAAAACTTGTATTACAACCACTGCTCAATTCAAAATCATTTCCTGCGTTGGCAAGGGGACACATATTTGCCAGACAAGTCACTCTCACCGTATCATATCCGGAACAAAATCCACTGCCATCGGTGACCATCAATTCAATTCTGAAATCTGTATCTTCAGATAAATCAACTGGGTGATTAAAATACGGATTGGATTTTGTTGATTGACCTGCTGAAATTGTAATTCCTGTGTCTATTACTGTCCATAAAAAATCTATATCGGTACCATCTTCTTGATCAAAGGAATTACTGCCATTTAAATAAACACGATAATCAGTTCCGCTTGCCATTAAATCACAAGCACTAAAATTTGGGCCTGCATCTGCTACGGGGATATTGTCACTTAATACCGTCACTGTTACCGTATCCGTGCTAGTGTCTCCGCTACCGTCAGTAACAGTGAGTGAAAAATAATAATCGTAATCAAAATCTGTCTGTGGAATTTCAAAAATCAAGGTATCTTCGTCAAAATCTGTTAGAATGGTACAATTGATTGCCAGCCAAAGAAAGTTCAGGTTATCGCCACTGGATGAACTACCATCCAGAATAACCGACTCTGTACACCCGGAACTAACGGTAATATCATCACCCGCATCAGCAACAGGAGGATCCTGGGCTAATAGGAAATTTGCAAATAGCAGAATGAGTAATGGAATAATTCTAATTTTTTTCATTAAAAGAGTAATTTAAAATTCCAGTCCAATAGCGATCTGGTTGGTCTGTTTCAATACATCATAATTCACGTAAGCATAATCCACACGCAAGGCCATTCTGCCAATACGCAGGTTTACACCCACTCCCGCACTCAACCCTGCTGTGTCATGATTTATATGGGTGCCGGCACGGATAAATGCCAGGTTTTCCCAGCCATACTCCATTCCCATACTCCCATAAACTATATAATCGCTGGGCTTGATCCCGTCCATACTCAAAATAAGCCTATGCTTATCGCTCTTCTTAAATGTACTGTTGGGACCCAATAGCTCATTTTCAATCCCTAACCGGAAAATAAGCGGTAAGGGGAACTCAGTGGTGATCCGTTCTAAACTCCCTTCCACATCTATGGTGTCCGGAACCTGAACATTTAGATCCTCTCCTGCATATTCAACATCAGGACCAAAATTTGTAATACTCATTCCCAGAATGGTACCATAGATCCCTGTATTAAAGTTGGATCCAATATCATAGGAAACTGCCTGCATCCCTGTCTCTGCAATCTTATCTCTAATATAATTGATGGAACCACCAATCTTTAACCGGTCTGTTAAGGAACGGGCATAAGTGGCACGGGCGGCCATGGAGATCACACTAAAATCTTCACCAGTTCCATCCGGAAATAATTCTGTTGTTACTTTCATAGGACCACTGTCTAAATAGAAAAGGTGGAACCCTACAAAGTCCGAAGGTCCAATCCGTGTGCCATAGGTAAATACACCATGTTTAATGCCGGCTAAATAATTGACTTGAGAAAAATAGGCTTCACTCTTTTGGATAAAACCAATACTGGATGGATTATAGGGGATCCCGGATACGCCACGGCCCGAAGCCACACTAGCGCCGCCCATTCCGATTGCTCTGGCGGAAGTCTCCAGCTTTAAGAAACTTCCTGCAGCAGTGGCAACCTTTGTCACCACATCAGGAATGTCTCGGTATTGGCCCAATACAAAGGATGTAATCAATAACAGCACTATGGATAGATTTTTCATCGAACTACCGCAAATTTACCGATATGGTCTTTTGTTTTGTCATCATTAAATTGAACAATATAGAAATATAATCCAGGAGCGATTTCTTGACCATCCTGATTATTACCAGAACGAAGATTCCACCATGCATTGCCGTCAAATTCTTCTTCGTGATCGAAAGTTGTTACATGCTCGCCCGTGAGAGTATAAACCGAAATTCTACATTTTTTAGGTAAATGGGTAAATCGTATTTTTCGATTATCTTTTGATTCATTGAACCGAGAACTTGCTTTATAGGGATTAGGGACCACCTTGATTGTATCTAATTTTATAGAGTCTGCTATACCTACTTCCTTCCCAAGCGCAGCCATATCGGAGAACCAATTATCACCATCTACAAAAAACTTCTGTGGGCTTAATACTAGCTTTTCCCCACCAGTCCATGAATAAACGAGCTTCCAAGGATTATTTTTTTGGCCATCATCGGCTAAATCATTATGTTTTGATAACGGAGTTGTCCCGGCACTAACCGGAAGATTGGCTACCCAAGACATTTGTTTATAAAACACTGTATCTCCCGTATCATAGGATTTGAGTTCATCATATTCCTTGAGACTAAATCCGGATCCGGGTCCACGAAAGAAATTCAAATTGAAGTTATAATTATAATTGCTTTCCCATTCACCGGCAACCTTTATGGTATCTTCCTGCATCAATATATCTTCACCCCGGGTCCATACATAGTCTCCTGCTCCATCAGAAATAGCTTGAGGTCCATCGTTATTGAACCCAAAATCATTACAATTTAATCCTACTTTTTTATTGGTAAAAAGATTTGTGATCCTGAAGGGTGTATACATAAAGATCGGGCCATTATTATCTTCACCTAGTTTTATTGAATCTCCCACCGGTGAATCAAAGAATTCGATCATATAATTTGAATTTAAACGCCGTTTGTAACTAGCAATATTTGTATAACTTAACTCCGTAAATATAGTGTTGGTTAGGCCAAAGACAGTTGCACTATCCATTGGACCTACGGTAGTGTCTACCCAAGACCAGATCAATGTATCCATTTCAATATCTGGAGGCGAAGATGGATATAATTTAAGTGTATTTTGAATTTTAAATCGAATACCTTTGAATTGATTGCTCCACTGCCCAACCGAGGTGATAATATCATATTCCGGAACCAAATAAGATCCATTTTCAAGAATAGTGCCCGGCAGACCGGAAATGGAATCTTCTTCAAGAAATCCCAAATCATCCTGCACAAAGGTTTGGGTTGTTAATGGTGTTCCTAGTGTATCCTTTACAACATAGCCATACACAAAGGGATCTTCGCATGCCATGCCTTCCATGGCTTCGCTACCTTGATCAGCCTGTATTTCATAAATGAGTTGGTCCTGGACAATTTTTGTCCTGTCAACGATGAAATACTCCCGGATACCTGTACCGATATTATGGGAACCTGTTTTGAATAATGCTTCTATATTTGACGCATCGGGAAACGAAATATCCAAGGCTGTATAACCGGGAATTACGGTGAGGAAATTATGATCACCGCTGTCTCCCTTGGCCGATTCCAAGCTATAATACCCACGGTTCGGATTGCCGGCTTTTCGAATGGCTTCTCCCGATTCATTGTAATACATGATCGAATCCGGACCCAGGAATTGATCCGGGTTTGTGCTTGTCCACAGGGTATCCATCATAATGATTTCATTGTAAGAAATGATACTATAATACACACACCCGCCGGCATAATAGATCGAATCCACAACATAGGAATAGGTAATATTTTCAATAGTGTCAATCAAGACAGTGTCGGTGGCAATTCCCAGGTTATCCGTCTCTAAATCAAAGGGATCAAATCCAATATCATAGGCTGTTACGGTGTAGGAATACTTCACACCATCAATAACATTGGAATCAACAAAAGAATATTGGATGCCAGCGTCAATCCCCAGAGAGAAACGAGGCGCCAGTGGATCCAACCCGGAAATGGGCACGTCACGAAAAAGACCTGATTCACATGCATCGTCATCATAAATACAATGGTCTATATCAGCTTCAGCCGATAAATCAAATTGGGCAAAGGGTTTCCAGCCCACAAAGTGTCCATTAAAATCATAGAGTTTATCTTCATCTCCACCCCAGGATATTCCGCCATCAGTGGATCGATAAAGTTTGTACCCTTCAAAATCTGCATATCCGGTAAGAGAATCAACCGATGATTCTGATGTGGCATCCCAAGACACAAGCACCCTGTTATGATCTGCTACGGCATAAATGGCTGGAGCTTCAGGGGATGAAAAATTGCTGAATATCACTTCCACTGAATCTTCGGAGATTGCATTCTCTTCATCCATGACCTTTAAGGTATATATATACCTTGAATACCGTTTGTTGGGTTCCAGATCTTCCACTGTCACAACTGAATCTGTTATGATTTCTCCCGTTGGTGTTGTCCATTCAAATACAAGTTCTGAACTGTCGGGATCAAAGGAACCGGCGGCATTCAACACTACAGGTTTTGTACTGAATTTTGGAATCCGTACTGTTTCACCGGCATCCGCAATAGGACAAATATTGTCCGAAATGGTAATAACAAGAGTGTCGAAACCTGAACAATAACCATCATTCACTTCCAACGCGACACGATAAGTGGTCGTTGAGTCAAGATCAATGGGGCTTTCTATTTCCGGGTTTACAGAGGATCCATCATTTATTTCAAGTCCATCCAAGGATGACCAACTATAGGACAGCTCATTTTTGTTAATGTCATAGGATCGGGAGCCATTCAGGAAAAATATATATTCGCAAGTCGAAATGTCACTCCCCGCAACAGCCACAGGTGCATCATTCAAAATATAAGTTACTAAAACAGAATCCGTGGCAAAGTTGACGCCATCACTGACAGATAATAAAAAAGTGAAAACCATATCGTCGGGTACATCCGGAATTGTAAATAAAGCCGTATCTGAATCGCTGTTTGAGATCAGGTTCGTATATCCATCCAAGGATGTCCAGGCATAAATAAGTGTGGAATCTTCCGGATCAAAGGAGTTCTCACTGATAAGGTCAACGGTGGTATTACAACCACTGGGGATCTCTAAATCATCACCTGCATCTGCGGTGGGACATTTATCGGCGAGCAACGTGACTGAAACTGTATCAAAATCTTCACAATATTCTTCAGAATCATAAACCCGCAATTGAAAAATGACATCCGAATTCTCCGTTAATCCTGATGGATAATTAAAATAAGGTGTTTCTTTTTTGGACTGGGAACTGGATAAATCGACATCTATTCCCTCGAGTTGTGTCCATTTAAACTTGACAGTACCATCTACATCTGCTGAACCGGAGCCATTCAAATAAACACGATAATTACTCCCGCTTTTTTTATATTCACAAGATTCGAAATCTACCCCTGCGTCAGCCACGGGAGGAACATCATCCAATACAGTAACAATAATTGAATCGCTATCGCTTATCCCAGCTTCATCTGTTACGGTTAAATAAACAATCACCTTTTCCCCAATGACCATTTCATTAATTGTAAACATGGCAGAGTCAGCAGAGGAAGTGTTGGATAAATACGCAGATAATTCATTTGTTACAGACCATGAATAAGTCAAACTGGTTCCTTCAGGATCCTCAGAATCGGTACCATCCAAATAAAATGTCGTTTGACAGCCGCCACTCAAAGAAAAGTTATCTCCTGCTTCAGCAATGGGACTCATATTATCCAAAACCGTTACCGCGACCGTATCGGCATGGGAACAATAGCCATCATCAACTATCAATTCAAACAGATAGGTCCCACCTGTGTGGCTGTCATTAAAATTAGCAGTTGCCACAGGTTGACTTGAACTGGATACGGATGGTCCATCTAAGGAATTCCAGTCATAATCTAAATTCGACAAGTTATCGTCTGTTGAACCGGACCCATTCAATGTTACTGAAATTAAATTTGTCGAGATATCCTCTCCCGCATCCGCAACCGGCGCTTCATCAAATTTGAATTCAACTTCCAGCGTATCGATATCTCCATTTGTTCCATCGGAAACAGTAAGTTCAAATCTCAAATCTTTATCAACCGTAAAGTCCGGTATATTAAAAATGGCCTGCGCTGATGTTCCATTTTCGATATTAGATAAATAACCGTCCAAAGAGATCCAATTGTAAGTTAAAGATTCTTCATCCGGATCCGATGAGCCTGAACCATCCAAAATAAAACTATCATTACAACCACTGCTTAATTCAAAATCACTTCCTGCGTCAGCAAGGGGACACATATCCGCAAGACAGGTTACGGTCACCGTATCATAGCCGGAACAATATCCACTGCCATCGGTCACCTTCAATTCAATTCTGAATCCTGTATCCTCTGTTAAATCAATAGGGTGATTAAAATAGGGTTTGGATTTTGTCGATTGGCCCGCTGAAATTGTAATACCTGTATCTATAACGGTCCACAAATAATCTAAATCGGTGCTATCCTCTTGATCAAATGAATTACTACCATTTAAATAAACACGATAATCATCCCCATTTGCGATCAGGTCACAAGCTGTAAAATTAGGGCCTGCATCGGCTGCAGGAATATTGTCACTTAAAACAGTCACCATCACTGTATCCGTACTTGATTCACCGCTGCCATCAGTCACCGTAAGTGAGAAATAATAATCGTAATCAAAATCTGTCTGGGGTATTTCAAAATTCAAGGTGTCTTCATCAAAATCTGTTAACACGGTGCAATTGATTGCCTGCCAGAGATAGTTCAGGTTATCGCCGCTGGATGACCTACCATCCAGAATAACAGACTCTGTACACCCGGAACTGACGGTAACATCATCGCCGGCATCAGCGACAGGTGGATCCTGGGCTGAAAGGAGATTTGAAAAAAGCAGGATGGGGAATAAAATAAATCTAATTTTTTTATTCATAAAAAGAGTCGTCTAAAATTCCAGTCCAATGGCGATCTGGTTGGTCTGTTTCAATACATCATAATCCACGTAGGCATAATCCACACGCAAGGCCATCCTGCCAAGACGCAGGTTCACACCCACACCTGCACTTAAGCGCGCCGTGTCATGTTTTAAATGGGTGCCGGCCCGCACAAAGGCCAGGTTTTGCCAGCCATATTCCAATCCCATGCTCCCATACACAATATAATCACTGGGTTTGATCCCATCCATACTCAGGATAAGCCTGTGCTTATCACTCTTCATAAATGTACTGTTGGGACCCAAAAGCTCATTTTCAATCCCTAAACGGAAGATCAGCGGCAAGGGGAACTTATTGGTGATACGCTCTAAACTCCCATCCACATCTATGGTATCCGGAACCTGAACACTTAAATCCTCACCGGCATATTCAACATCAGGACCAAAATTGGTAATACTCATGCCCAGGATGGTGCCATAGATCCCCGTATCAAAGTTGGACCCAATATCATAGGAAACGGCCTGCATCCCGGTCTCCGCAATCTTATCACGGATATAATTGATGGAACCACCAATCTTTAAACGGTCTGTTAAGGAACGGGCATAGGTAACACGAGCGGCCATGGAGATCACCTGAAAATCTTCCCCCGTGCCGTCCGGAAACAATTCTGTGGTTACCTCCATGGGACCACTGTCTAAATAGAACAGGTGAAACCCCACAAAGTCCGAGGGACTTAACCGCGTGCCGTAGGTGAATACACCGTGTTTAATGCCGGCTAAATAATTGACTTGTGAAAAATAGACTTCACTCTTTTGGATAAAACCGATACTGGAAGGATTATAGGGAATCCCCGCTACGCCACGTCCGGAAGCCACATTAGCGCCACCCATCCCGATAGCTCTGGCGGAAGTCTCCAGTTTTAAGAAACTCCCTGCAGCGGTGGCAACCTTCGTCACCACATCCGGGATATCACGGTATTGACCCAAAACAAGAGATGAAATAAATAACAGGATTATGGATAGATTTTTCATCGGACTACCGCAAATTTACCGATAAAGGGTTCGCTGGAACTTCCAGATTGTTCTACATAAAATAAATAAAGTCCCGGTGCAACTTCCTGGTTATTCACGGTTCGCATATCCCACCAGGCATTGCCGGATTCTGCATTTTCGTGGTGGATGGTGCTCACATGTTCACCCGCTAATGTATAAATCTTGATGGCGCATTTTTCAGGGAGATTTGTAAACCTGATCTGTCTTAAATGTTCACTTTCCTTGAACCCCGATTGAACTTTATAGGGATTGGGAACCACACCGATATTACTTGCATCAGCAGCAGGCATCACACCGGGATAAACCTGGATAAAATTCCGATCCAGAACCGTGGTTCCTTTTGAATTCTCAATTGAAGCATATCCGTCAGGATCAGCCCATTTATCCGGATTTGAATAATTGGTATCAACCACGGCTTCAAAAGACCCTTCCCCAATATCTTTATAGGTTGTTTTATAAGGCGGCTCAACACCCATATCATAGGCGACGACTGAATAGGTGTATTCCAATCCATCCGTAACTTTCTTATCCACATACATGTAGGTCATTGTATCGCCATTAATAACCTTGGGTTCAGACAGACGAATGGCTTCCATCCCCGTATCCGTCCCGATATTGAACCATGGAAAATAAGGATCTTCGCCATGGATGGCATGCCCACGCTGTTGGGATGGGTCATCTGCGCAATCGTCAGGATCGCTTGAATAAATACAATGAAGTGAATCTTCTACCGCAGTCAGGTCGAATTGTTGAAATGGACGCCATCCGGCAAAAATGCCATCTGTATCAAAGATCATATCATTGGCCTCTCCCCAGGCACTTCCACCATCCAAACTTTTAAAAATTTTATAGCCTTCAAAATCAGAATATCCCGTTACAACATCCCTTGCAGATTCAGCCCGATCATCCCAATAGATTCGAACTTCACCCTGACCTGTTTCAGCATACACCCTGGGTCGGGTCGGCGGTGTGAATCCCTGATATCGTGAATTATACATGACCTGCGCAAAGCGGGCATTATTGATCAAGTCATCTTCAGTCTGTCCAAAAATAATGCAGAATGAAAATGGCACTTCCCGCCCAACGGGTAAATCAAAAGGAGAACAACTCATGATCAGTACACAATCCAAGCCGGGAGATTCCCGGAGATATACGGGCTCTTCCTTGAGCCCAATGACCGAGTCAAAATGCGGGTTAAGTTCAGACCCAAAATCCGTTCCGGGATTTCTTGTATGGAAATGCCAGGCATTTTCATTTTCACTCAGATTGGATGTATCACCAACCATGAGTTTATATAAAATTTCTTCTTTATTCCTGGCAACAGGGCAGCCTTCACTTCCTGCATAACACGGCGGTGAAGAATCTTCCGGTCGGGTTACCCCCGGACGTTGATACCAATCCACCCAATGCCAATCTGTCATTTTTAAGGGTTCGCCAGGAAAAATATCAATGGTTCCATCCTGATCAAGATCCACCGGGTCTGTCGCCTTCGGTGAATCCAATAACTGGGTTGCAACCACGCCGAATTCGTTTCCGGGGTGCACCGTTGCAGAAGGCTCATCCAATGCATATCCAAGAGCGCCCGATACACCATCATGATCACCGATCATGGCCATACTGATAAGCATTCTTTCATTATTGACCTCAAACACATCCCAATAGTATTTCATGAAATCATCATCATTGGTATGATAAAAGCCATTATAACCATCCCAGTCACCCATGAGTGCATCTGCATCCATGTAAAATCCAAGTGCCGTACCACTATAATCGAATCCCTTGCCACGATTCAATTTCGTGCCATCGGGCATGATCATGGCTTCGCCGCAAATTTGATTTCCATCCACATCTAAAACTGGGTTTCCATCTTCATCTTCGGCACAAAAATCACCACTTTCATTTCGGACTTTCACCGTCACAAACATAATATCCTCTGCATAAGAGACACCATAAGAATGGGCGGAGGCCATGACGCGCAATCCCATAGGATAGCCTGTTTGCTCATACGCATTGTTGGTATTGATGTTATTGGCGCGGTGTGACCAGCGGTCATCAAATTCCATATAGACATCCATATCGGAAACAAACCGGCCCGGGACATCTTCCCAACAATCCGGATCTTTCCGGGATTGAGAACAGCCAGGCAAATTGATATTATAATCCTGTGCCCACCAACCCGGCCAAAAGGATTCTGTTTCACCTGTTAATTCATTATACTTCTTGGGCCAAGTCTGAGAAAAACCGGAATGAGCCAAAACCGGGTAGGTATCTTCACCTGGAACCCAGGGAGGTCCAAATATATCTCCCGTATTAAATTCTGTTTGGTGGGTATTGAGCCTGGACATGGTTGCAGCATGCCAGTCCGTTTTATAATCAGCGGCAATAAAATGAGATTCAGCGGCATTGGCACCATAATACACATAATTGTCATCCGCGGTCCATTCTTCCAAATCTTCACCATAATCATAAAAATCAAAACTACTTTCGCGGCTGATCAATTTAGGGCGCAGTGCCCAGGGATATATAAACCCAATCCGTGTGCTAGATTTACTTGGATCCATTTCACCAAAAGTACTTAATATGATCTTATGGTTTTCATGATCAAACATGAATAGCCGATCGGAATCAAATTCTTCCAATGATGATTTTTCATTATCGGGAAGATAGACCCCTTCATCATTGCCCAAATCAAAAAGAAGTCCCTTAAATACAGTGTCGCCGGAAGTTGGATACCAGGCTTCATAGGCATTGGTTGATGACCATAAACTATATTTTGGAATGCCTTCTTCATCCACAACGGTTTCAAGGATCTCCCAAGTGTAATTCGCTGTATTTGAATGACCCGGGACCCCTGCAATAAATGAAACTGCCGGCAAATAAGAATAATCACCCCAGATACCGGAAGGATGAGTATCCCAATTGATAAAACTACCGTAATTGGTAATGGCTGTTTTGACACGTCCCTGATCTACATATCCTTTGGCACGGTCGCCCATGGGATTAGGAGGGAATGGATTATCGCCGATCTTTGCGGCGCTCGATTGACGAAATGGATCAATACTGGGCTTATGTTGCTGCACATAGGTCCTATCTATAGCAAGTAATGAACTCAAGAGTAAAATATTAAAAAGATTATTATATTTCATTTGGTTCAATCGAAATCGATTCGGACAAAAAAGTTAATTTCTCGAGGGGATGACAATCGCCAAGGCCTGTCATAATAAGCACTGGATTTATTTGCATATTTACCTTGACCACTGGGGTCCGTACCGGGAAGCCCTACATAATCGGTATAATAGGTTCCCGGATCATCAGGTTTACCTGTCATTGCATAAACATCGATGGGATTTCGTATGTCCAGGACATTGAAAACATTCAACCCTAAAGCAATTTTATGATTCATGACCTTGAAATATTTAGACAATGAAATATTTACATTCTTATTACCGGGCCCCCGTTTAGAATTACGATTTCTTTCATCTGCCACAGGATCTTTTCCACGAAAAATGATGGGAGTATAAGGGTACCCGCTTTGGTAATTAGCAGTTAACCCCGCTTGGATTCCGAATGGTAGAAAGGTGTAGGCATAATAGGTTAAACTATGTGGCCGATCGAAATAAGTGGTAAACTCTTGGCTCGGGGCGTCTACGTATTGCCCACTGATACTGGCCCAGGCATATTCGCTGTTTGCTTTGGAGATCGAGTATGAATATTGAAGCTGGGACCCAAAAAATGCTCTTCGCCATTCAAGCGTTAAATCAAGTCCTCTCGCTGAACCATAGTCTCCATTGGTGGAAATTTGGTAGGAATAAACTCCGGAACGTTCATGGGTAAAACGTGTCATTTGGTCCATGTCCCTAACCCACGCTGCCAAAGAGTAGGCCCAACTTTCCCCCACTTGTACGTTAAAGGCCACAGAATAATCTTGCGTTCTTTCTGCGCCAATAGTTGCATTCCCAACCTGACCTTCTCCCTCTTCGAATAATGCTTCTGGATCTTCGAGCCTGTTTGTATTCAGGTAAATACTTTGGTATACCGGTGTTTGGTAGTATAAGCCATAATTAAATGTAAAGGTGGATTTATCTGTAATCACATGGCTGAACCCAAGACGTGGACTAATCTTATAAAACCAACCAGATTGTTCCAGAAATACCTTTTGACGAGGAAGCCCGGCAATATCGGAGTAACTCTCATCATCTTCCCAGGTATTATTATCATTCAAATCAGAATAAAAATAAGGATGACCGGGACTATAGATTCCTAGAGAATCCTGCAAGGGTGGTGGTACACCCCAGATCTGCGTATTATAGTTTACCATATCAATCCGGATTCCATAATTAATCACCATCCAGGGTACTTCGAATGTATTTTGGACATAGGCCGAAAATTCTTCTGGTTCACGAAATTCATCCCATTTACCATTCTTATTTGCATCTGTAAACTTTTCGCCTTTATCCCAGCGGCCGTTACCTTCACCTTCGTCCGCTTCTAAATAATCAGAATCTCCAAGAACCTTACCATCAGGACCCGTATCTTCCCAGTATTCAGCAAATGTTTGTATAAAGGCACCAGCACCGAGCCATGGCTGCTGGACTTCATAAAAATTTAGCTTATGGTATTTATAGTCTATACCGGTTCTCACTTTCCATTTATCAGTGATCTGTGATGTGAGATCAACCCGTATTTCATCTGTAATAGCACGAGAATCTGCATAAAAAACATCGTGACCGCCAAATGTTCGGCCCTCATCCCAGGCAATACCGCCTTGAGCGTAATTAGGCATATAGTAATAAGGATTTGGAGTTCCAGGAATAAAACTTTGATTTATTGGTGCATTAAAGTATC
>JYMV01036676.1_pt1 | contig 13573 bp, 14 predicted proteins | sample 338911 | NCBI WGS metagenome assembly JYMV01 (sample SAMN03354496, study PRJNA234377) | hydrothermal vent metagenome | biome: Deep sea; feature: Hydrothermal plumes at the Eastern Lau Spreading Center, Western Pacific Ocean; material: Seawater | place: Tonga | collected 2009 | depth 2000 m m
GTGCCGAAGAGAAGACTCGAACTTCCACGAGGTTGCCCTCACATGAACCTGAATCATGCGCGTCTACCAATTCCGCCACTTCGGCATATTACTTTCAAATGGTTACAGAAGTATGTTGAACCTTCAATAATTTTTGCACTGTTTTCGAATAACCATCCTACACCAGAGATATACTACCTAACTAATATTTCCAACACAATAAACTTTGCCAGAGGTTACGCTAAGGAGAGTTTTGTTTTATTGGGAAATTGATAATGCGTAGAATGACTATCACTTCGTATGCCTAAAATATACCTTTAACCTTTTCCCACAGACTTTTTTTGGCTGGTAATCCATCCAATTCACCTTGCGCTAACATATTACCTTGCTCTACCGCAAGTTGGAACCACTTGGCTGCTTCTCTGTAGTCCTTTGAAATTCCTTCTCCATTGGAATACATTAACCCCAGTTGATACTGAGCATCAGGGTCCCCCTGTTCTGCGGCAAGTTGATACAACTTAGCTGCTTCTTTGAAATCTTGAGTAACTCCATCTCCTTTTTTGTACATCAATCCCAAGGCGGTTTGCGCTTGAATCAAACCCTGATCGACCGCAAGACGATACCACTTGATCGCTTCTATGGGGTCTTTATCCACTCCTTTCCCATAGGCATACATTAAACCTAGGTTATATTGTGCTTTAATAAGTCCTTGATCCGCCGCATGACGATACCATCTGACTGCTTTCCCATAGTCTTGTGGAACCCCTTGCCCGTTCTCAAACATCATTCCTATGTTAATTTGTGCCTCAGCAATACCTTTATCTGCCAACTCAAAGAATAATTGATATGCTGTGTCAAATTCCGTTTTATTGAATGCACTTAAGGCTGCATGAAAACGGTCTGATACACTTAAATCATCGCGAATTTCATCAGAGGTAACATTGACAGAGTTGCTCTTGGAATCTATGGAGTTTGATTGTAAATTTTCCTGTGATTTACTTTTAAGAAGAAAGTTTAATTTCTCTTGTGCTTTAGTGAGTCCCTGATCCGCTGCAAGGCGATACCACCTGATTGCCTCATTAAAGTCTTGTGAAACTCCTTGTCCGTCCTCAAACATCATTCCCAAATTAATTTGTGCCTCCGCAACACCTTTATCTGCTAAATCGAAAAACAACCGGTGTGCTGTTGCAAACTCCTTCTTATCTAACGAATTTATGGCCGCATGAAAACGATCTGAGTCATTTATATAATCGGGGGCTCTTGTAAGTGTTTCTTCGCTATAACGAGCCCCAGCAAAAGCATCTCCTTTTAAAGGAATATTGTCAGCAACTATCTCAGAAGGACTATCACTAGAACTAGCGGTATTTTCTTGCAAGTTTTCCTTCGTTTTATTTAAAAGCAAATTTAATTTTTCTTGTGCTTTGGCAAATCCCTGATCAGATGCAAGACGATACCATTTAATTGCCTCTTGATCGTCCTGATTAACTCCTCGTCCTTTTTCATACATCCAACCCAAATTGGTTTGGGATTTACCGTCTCCTTGATCTGCAGCAAGCTTCCACCATTTAACCGCCTTACTATCATCCTTTACAATCCCCTTCCCCCTACCGTACATCAACCCTAGATTATACTGGGCTTTAGCAACACCTTGTTCTGCCAATGGAAGCATAAACTTGTACGCAGCTTTATAATCTTTCTTATTAAATGCACCTACTCCGCCTTGAACACTTTTAGCATTTATGTTAAGAGAATGATCAATCAATCCTTTAGGGTCGTCTTGCGATTTACTTTTGATATTTTTCTGTGAGAGTAAAATTAATTTTTCTTGCGCTTTAGCAACTCCCTGATCTGAGGCAAGTTGATACCACTTCGCTGCTTTTTGATCATCTCTTGGAACACCTTTTCCTTTTTCATACATCCACCCTAAGTTGGTTTGAGCTTTCGAATAACCCTTTTCTGCCGCGCGAAGGTACCATCTAACTGCTTCTTTATAGTCTCGATTGACTCCTTTTCCCTTACCGTACATCAACCCTAGGTTGTACTGGGCTTTAGCAAAACCTTTTTCTGCCAACGGAAGCATTAACTCGTAAGCAGTCTTATAATCTTCCCTACTGTAAGCATCAACAGCACCTTGGTAATCATCGATCACGGCAATTGATGGACTACTCAAAAATAACAACAAAGCGCTCGTGAAAATTAGTGTTTGAATTTTTTTATTCATATTTTTTGCCACTTTCAGCACCTAACTAAACACCTAAGATCCGAGTTAGTCTTTGTGACACTAAGGACAATTGATGTGTGTAAATTTAATTTAAATTTTAATCTCACTCATTTTAACTATCAAGAAGTATCACTTTCCCTTTTGACGCTAGCTAAGCCCTTTAACGACATATGCTCATGAAATATAAAGTAAAGACCTCCTGCAAGGATTGCTCCAGCAAACAAGGCCCACCCAACCATTCCTAGACTGACAGATTTAATTTCAGATTCACCCATAATCTCATGCAATGCAATTACAATTCCCGCATTATATGACCCCAAAAATCCAGGAGTAGGAAGAATGGAAATTAGAATCGCCACCATAACCCCAAGAATGAGAAGTGAAGGAATGGTCTTATATTGCAAATCAAATGCAAAATAAAGCGGGTATACCGAAAAAATATTCGCGACCCAAACAAGAACTGAATAAACGCTGATTTTTGCTAAGGTTCCAAAGTTTTTAACAACCTCACAGCCCATGGTAAATTCATCAAGAAGGTGCTTAATTTTATCCGCCCATTTTTCATTCATGAAACCTAAAAACCAGCCGACTATTTTCATTACCTTTTCTTTGTGGTTTAACAGTAAATATATAAAGACCATGAGCGCAATGACCGCCAATACACAAATTTGACCAAACTTGATTGCCATTTCTTGTACCGAAAATCCTGAAAATTCGATATTTGAGGAAAATGCATCCGCTTCAAACCAAAAAACCCATATAAAAATAAGCAAAAGAATTATCATATCGAACAGTCGCTCCACAACGATGGAGGCGAATGCAGCAGTAAAGGTAATGTCATATTTTTTGGAAAGAAGATAAGGGCGCAGTATTTCGGCAGCGCGTGCCGGTAAAAAATTCCCCATAAACCCAACCATCATCGGCGAATATAATCCGCCAACATTTACTTTCAAGGAAGACTCTAAAAGCGCCTGCCAACGGTAAGCTCGAAAGACATAACTCGATAAAATTATTACAATGGCAGGAAGGATATAAATGTAGTCCATCTCCTTGAATGAAGAGATCACTTCACTGAAAGACACATTGCGCAATGTGTAATAGAGCGCAATCAATGCTATGACTAGTCCAAAGATAAGTTGTCGATATTGTTTCAAGGCAGGTCCGCTAGAATTATTTTTGCGGTGTGAATATCTTTTTTAATCTGTTCGACCAATTGGTCTGCTGATTTGAACTTTACTTCACTTCGTATGCGACGAATAAAAATAACCTCTATTTCTTGGCCGTATATTTTCCCCTCAAAATCAAAAATATGCGCTTCGACGCTCAAGGTATCACGGTTAAAGGTAGGATTGAACCCAACATTTACCACACCATTATACTTTACATCTTGATGTTTGATCGAAACCGCATAGACCCCGATCCCTGGTATTTGCACTCGACTGGTATCTAAGTTAGCTGTTGGAAATCCAATTTTCTGACCCGTCTTATAACCTTCTATGACAGGACCAGGAATGGAGTAATGACGACCTAAAAACTCACCTGCTGCTTCCACCTTTCCATCTTCTACAAGTTCCCGGACGTAAGAACTGCTGACAAGGTGCCCATTGAGCTTGACCGGGTCAATAATGTGCGTACGAAACCCATATTCTTCGCCCATTTGCTTTAGATAACGAACCGTTCCCTCTCTCCCTCTTCCAAAAGCATAATCAAACCCAACCACTACCTCCTTGACCTCAATGCGCTTAACCAAAATATCATGGGCAAATTCTCTCGGGTGCTGATCAGAAAATTGGCGTGTAAAGTCGGCACAGACAACCAGATCAATACCGCATTCCTCAATCAACTCCATCTTCTTTCGAAACGTTGTTAGTAATGGTGGCACCTTATCCGGAGCAAGAATCTTAAGCGGGTGTGGCTCAAAAGTGAACGCGATAGCAGTTCCTCCATTTTCCTTGGCTAACTGTGCTGTTTTTCTGAAAAGAATTTGATGACCCACATGCACACCATCAAAATTACCTATGGCAACAACCGGATAAGGAATTAAATCTGAAATATTTTTTGTGCCACGAATTATTTTCATTCTCAGTTTTACTCTTAAAATCTTTTTAAAATGAAGCTTTAGACTTTCAGTCTAGTACTGGTAGAAATTCAAAGAATAGTTTGCTACACTTTTGTTTCCCATAAACAATGGAGTTCCCTAATGTTTGATATAGGATTTTTTGAGTTGCTAGTTATTATGGGTATTGCGGTGGTCGTTATCGGACCGCAAAACCTTCCGCGCCTAGCTAAATCCATTGGAAAAGGCTGGGGTGAATTTCAGAGCACCTTCAATGACCTTAAAAAAGATGTTATGGACGAAGCTGAGGGCTTGAGACAATCAACCGATATCGATAAATTAGAGCAAGATATTGGAGCTGCCACCAAAGTTGATGTCGACGTTAATTTAAGTATGAATGATATCTACGACCCTAAACCATCGGATCAAGAAAAACCCTAAACTTTTATTTAAAACGGCCTATTAAGGTCTGCATGCTTAGTGATAAGCTCTGTCTCATTCCATCCCTTCATATCAAGTCTTCCAATAGCATTATTATTTTCTGGACTATTACTTTTATTACTAGCCCATAGAAGGAGAGAAAGTAATAATACAGGTGTTGCCTCTTTCAATCTAAGTATGGGATTTATCGCCGCTCTGATGGCCGATTTTTCTGGAATGATCTCTGTAGATATACATTCTTGGAATACGGTAACAATCTTATCCCATCAGGGCTATTCTTTTCTTGTGACCGTATTGTTTGGATTCGCTGTTGGCTGGTCCTACACCCAACCTTTTTCAAAAACAGCTTTATTTATTTATATTATGTGCACCTTAGGTATGTTGGCATGTGTATATTCTGGATACCAGTTAGTATTTTCATAAATGCTTACTAATATCTTATTTAGTTGCCTGTTCCAGCAGGAAGATTAAATCTGTGTACTAATTCTCCACCATAGAAACCTGCATTCAAAACAGTGAATAATCCTACCATCAACAAAAAGTGGTGAAGCACATTACACCATGTTTTATATCTAAACCTGGACAATAAAAGCACGCAAAAAAATATAATTATAGTCGAGAAAGTGAAAAGCATGTGTTTCGCGACAAACGGTTTAAATTCATCCTTTAATTCAAGACTCATCAAGCCAAAGAATCCGATCACTGCAACTGGAATCGAGCACCAGAAGCCAAACTTTATATTAAATGAACCCGCTTTAGCTACAATTTTTTCTCCTCTAAAATTTCCATACAGTTCAAATAAAGTCCCGGTCACCAAAAGACCAATTGGAAAATGAACTAGCAGGGGGTGTAGCTTGGCAAAAAACATTTGTTATGCCCTATTTTTTTGAACCGCGGCGACGGGTCAATTCCGAAAGCATTACTCCCGTGGCAACAGCAACGTTAAGTGATTGAATTTTTTCTGTACCAGATATTCGTACTACTTGATCACATCGTTTTTTCACACTTGAAGAAAGTCCGTCCTGTTCATTCCCAAATACAACTACGCAGGGAAAACGTATTTCAATATCATAAAGCGACTGTTTGGCATTTAGGTCTGTTCCTATAACATAAATGTTTCTCGACATAAAATCTCGCAAAGCAGAAGCGAGATCCGTACATTGATATATGGGAGTTATTTCCATCGCACCTTCTGCGGTTCTTGCTGCAGATGAAGTCAGTCTTGCCTGACCTTCTTGATTCGAAATTACCATTCCTTCTACACCAAAAAATGCACAGGTCCTTAAAATTGCGCCTAAGTTATGTGTATTCCCTATACAATCTAACGCTACAGCAATGCCTTTCTTTCCCAACCCAGCCTTAATAAAAGGATATATAGAAGATGGAATAATGGGACGGACCACCATAACGACACCTTCATGATGGGTAGCAGATGCTACTTTATTCAAAGACTCTAAGTCTAACTCTCTATATGGTAGTTTTTTAACTGCACACCATTTTTTCACAGATCCTAACGCAGAAGAACGTTGTTTAGAAAAAAATAAACGGCAAAGATCATCTGGGCGATTCTTAAAAAACTGCATACAGGTATTCCAACCATATAACGTGAACTCTGTATCTTTTAGACGCTTAGACTCTAACGGTGCAGATTGATTTATCATTGTATTAGAAGATTAATTAACGTAAATGACACTGAATCATCCATGACCATTCGCCATAAAGCTTTCGGAGGATTTAAATTTAGGTTTTGGTAAGTGAGCAACTCTCTCAAAAAAAATTAGAGCACTCTGGATCAGCTCATCAATTGTAAGCAAATGATACATAGAATTTCGAAATGAAGCAGCCCCTGGATAACCATAAACAAGCCATGAAGCAAACTTACGTAGATAGATGAGTGTATTGCGCAAATCATATTTAGCTCTCAATAACTCAAGATAGCGATCCAGAAGTTCACAAGGCGATTCAAAATCATTTTTATCCAAACCTATACATTCTTTAAATATCCATGGATTCCTCAACGCTCCGCGACCTATCATTACCGCATCGACTCCTGAATCACTTAATAATTTTTGAGCTTGATCCACAGTCCGTATATCACCGTTACCCACAATGGGAATTTGTGCCCTTTGTTTGACTTCAGCTATCAAACCCCAATCAGCCTTACCTTCATAACCTTGCGCACGTGTTCTCCCATGTATTGCAACCCATTCACACCCAGAGTTCTTTGCTGCCCTCACGCATTCATGAATAGTCAGTTCATCGTGACTCCACCCTGTCCGCATTTTAACAGTAAGAGGAAGCTCTATTCCGCGTTTTATTTTTGTTAAAAACGTTTCTAGGTAAGCCGGATCACGCATCAGTGCTGCGCCGCAACCTTTCTTTATCACCTTCTTAACTGGGCACCCTAGATTGATATCAACGAATGAAGCTCCAGCCTCCTTAACATGATGAGCTGCATTTATTATATCTTCTTCAGATTCACCAAAGAGCTGAATCCCTACCAAAGATTTAGACTTTGGATGAACCTCTATCATTTTATGAGTTTTTCCTGAATTATAAAGGAGACCTTTAGCAGAAACTAATTCGGAAACCAAAACTCCTGCTCCCATTTCATCCATTAACTGACGGAAACAAATATCAGTAATTCCGGCCATGGGTGCCAACCAAAAAGGGCTGCGCGCGCCACCAATCAATTTACCACGTAAGGATTCAGCGGCAAGAACATCTTGATTATTACTTATATATGAATTTGGACGGTTCATTTGTTCTCTCCAACCTTATTAATATAAGGTTGGAAGTGAGGAGGATAAATTGCTGTTAATTGAAATTTTGTATCAAAACATTGAAACTGCATACGACGATGATGCAGATTAAACTCTTGATCAGAAACTTTCCCATTACCATAAACAGAATCATTATAAATAGGAAGTCCCTCACTGGCCAAATGAACTCTTATCTGGTTTGTACGGCCCGAACGTGGGATCACTCTCAGTAAAGAAAGATTATTAATTGATGTTAGCCATTCAACATCTGTACGCGCCGGTTGCGAACCAGGTATCTCTTCCCCTACAACCCGTTTCGACGCTGTGAGTTTTCCGATTGGTTTATCTATCGTAAATTGCTTTGATCGTGGAACACCTTCTACCAGTGCAAAATATTCTTTCTCAACTCGATTCTGTTTAAATTCTTGCATGAGAAAAGCTGCTGCTTTTTGTGTCCGAGCAAACACGATTACTCCCGTTGTCGTAACATCAAGTCTCTGAATCGGGCGAGGCACTTCATCGGGATACACATCCTTTAAAATCTCGGTCATTGAATTCTTAAAATATCGGCCACAGGGGTGCACCGGGATAGGAGCACTTTTATTAAATGCACGGATATCTTTGTCCTCGTAGATAACATTTAATGTTCTATCTGCCGCTGGCTCTATTCGGAAACCCCCGTTTGTAATGGTAAGGTCGCTTGCACGTAATTTCTGACCAATTAATGCTACCTTGCCATTGACAATAATTTTACCCGCACGAATCTGACGTGACCATTCTTCCTCATCTTGATAAGAAAATCGCGTTGCAAAATATTTCTCGATGGGGAAAGTATCGTATTGAGGTGGAACACGAGACCAGTAAATCTGCTCAGTTGGAGGAAGCGTATGTAATCGATTCATGAAAAAATCAAATCTGACTAACGGTAAAAATTTATTTAGAGGAGATGAGTATATCTTGCGTCATCAGTTCCACTGGGGGTTCACTGGGGCCTTGGTTAGATATTGATATTTTTCTCCCAAGGAGTTGACCGCTTGGGGCCATATTAGATCTTCCGATTCAAGAAAAATAAATCGTTCATCGGCACTTTGAATCAACCAGCTATTTTGTTCCATCTCTCCATCTAATTGACTACTTGACCAGCCAGAATATCCCAGATAAAAACGAATATTCTCCTTTGGGTTTGCAATATCAAGGTAAAGCGATTCAAGCGTTTCTAAACTACTCCCAAAATAAACCCCTGAACAGACTTCATCTAAACCATCAATGCCCTTGGTCGACCGATAAAGATAGAAAACCATCGCTTGAGAAACAGGACCACCTATGTAGATCTTTTCATTATAAGATTTAAGAATATCAATACTAGAAAACAGATCCGGTGCTTTCAATTGAGCCGAACGATTTATGACTAACCCGAAAGAGCCCTGCTCGTCATGATTACATAACAAAATCACGGTTCGTGAAAAATTTGGATCAGGCAAAACCGGGTTAGCAATAAGCAACGAGCCTTTTCCATATTGTTTATTTTTAAAATCTTCAGGGAACTCCATAACTTACAAAATACCGCAATTAAGGTTATAAATTTAATGACTCGAGTTTATGAAAGTTGGGACAACCCCTAGCATCTTCTTTAGCTTCCGCCGATGCAAAGTTATTGTCCATATAAAGTGCTACTAAGTTTGGGAACAACTTGGATACAGCGAGTGCCATTACTCCTTCATCCCCGATTTCATTTTGAGCCAAATCTAACTCCTCCAATTGGCTTAAACAATTTTCTTTTGCAATAAACCTAACTCCCTCATTTTTAATTAAATTTCGATAAACATTTAGTGTTTTTAATTTCTTCAAAGTAGTGGACCGGCAAATTGCTCGGATACCCTCTGGACCCAAATCATTTCCACCCAACTCGAGCCATTGTAATTTAGAAAAAATAGGTGATTCGGCCAGAAGTTTTGCTCCTTCATCACCAATTCGATTCCCCCCAAGATTCAATCGCTTTAAACTGGATAGGCGCTCGTCCTTTGAAAAAATTGTCATTCCATTACTTCCAACGCAGTACCCTTTGAGATCAAACTCCCTCCCATTCGAGGACAGGCGCTCCAAAATAACTTTTTCCATTGTTTGTTTTAAATTTTCCCCAGTCAAACCGCAAGGTTCAGCCGGTTTGTAAATCTGAAAGTGAGAAATAGATGGCATAATAAGTCCTTTTTCAAGCAAATGACATCGCCTCCTCCACCATTTAACATTAATAACGACCTAAATAATGAAAAATATTGCTGTTAAGGATAGAGCGTGTCGTGTTTTTTTAAGATAGGCTATTATAAGGTTGACAGAAAATCAATAATATTTTAAATTTCTGGGTTTTACTATAAGGATTTTATAATGGAACTAGATTTCGAGAAAATGGATGGACTTGTTCCAGCCATTATACAGGATGCTGAGTCTGGGAAAGTTCTAATGCTGGCGTATATGAATGAAATTGCATGGAACAAAACGCTAGAAACAGGGAAAGCTTGGTTTTATAGCCGATCCAGAGATAAACAGTGGATGAAAGGTGAAGAAAGCGGTAACGTTCAGATTGTAAAAGAAGTCTTTATAGATTGTGATAACGATACCGTCTTACTTAAGGTGGAGCAAGTTGGTAAAGCCGCCTGCCACAAAGGCTATGTGAGTTGCTTTTTCCGAAAAATCAATGGTGAGGTAAAAATCGTTGATGAAAAAATATTTGATCCTGACACAGTTTATAAAAAATCTTAAAAATATCGATAAAGCCGACCTACCGATTCATTTTGATTTAATTTATTGAAGAAAGAAATTTATGAGTAGTAATATTTTAAAACTCGGTATTCCAAAAGGAAGTCTTGAAGATGCTACAGTTAACCTGTTTGCCAAAGCTGGATATAATATAAAAATAAAGAGCCGTTCTTATTTCCCATCCATTGACGATAATGAAATCGAATGCATGTTAATTCGTGCTCAGGAAATCGCACGTTATGTCCAAAACGGTGTCCTTGATGCAGGACTAACAGGTAAAGATTGGATCCAAGAAAACCGTGCGGATGTTGTCGAAATTGCCGATCTAGTTTATTCCAAAACTTCATCACGACCTGTTCGTTGGGTGCTTGCCGTTCCCAACGAATCACCAATCCAATCAGTTAAAGACTTGCAAGGGAAACGTGTAGCCACCGAAGCTGTTAACATGACTGTCGATTATCTTAAAAAACACGGGGTAACAGCAGACGTTGAATTTTCTTGGGGGGCCACCGAAGTCAAGCCACCAAAACTTGTGGATGCCATCGTTGAAATCACAGAAACTGGTAGTTCTCTTAGAGCTAACAATTTACGAATTATCGAAACCCTCATGGAATCAAACACAAAATTTGTTATGAACAAAGAGGCTTATGACAATCCCTGGAAAAAACAAAAAGTTGAAAGGCTTGTACTTATGCTTCAAAGCGCAATGGCCGCTAATGGACAAGTTGGGCTTATGATGAACGTGCCCAAAAATAAGCTTGATGAAGTCATGAAAATTCTTCCTGAAGGAAAAAAACCCACGATTGCCGAGTTGACTGATTCTAATTGGATGGACCTCACTGTGATTTTAGAAGAACGGTTAGTGCGTGAGATAGCACCTGACCTTAAAGCAATTGGCGTTGAAGATATCGTGGAGTACTCCATCAATAAAATCATTCATTGAAAGAACATCTTGGCGGGTACTAAATTGTCGCCGACTATGAACGACGACCGAGACAATTCAAATATCCAATCGAGTCCCGAAGGTTCCTCCACAGAGGTTAATGCTTCCTCCGAAGAAAAAGATACCCTCGCATCAGAACAATCGATAGAGCCTGATAAAGAAGTCAATTCTACCCCAGAAGAAAAAGATACCTTCGCATCAGAACAATCAATAAAGTCTGATAAAGAAGATCCGATAAATAAAGATTCTAGTGTAAAAGGTTGGCTCTTATTACTAGTTCTATTGATTACATTGGGCACTGGTTTCTATTTTTATACCTATAAAAAAGATAGTAGTTTTTTCACAACCTTGCCTGATAGTTTAATGAAATTATTTTCAACAGCACCCCAACTAAAAAATCTTCCGGGTATTCAGTCCAAAGACACACTCGCTAGACCACCTGAGGAAGTTATCGAGAAAATTGAAGAAGCAACCTCTCCTGACACGCAGTCTAAAAAAATACCTGCTAAATTTTCTGGGGAAATCGTTGAGCAAACCAAAAGGACAAACCTTTTTGACAAAACAACCAACGAAAATGAAAAAACCATTGACCTTCTACGCAATGAGATACAATCTCTCAAGGCCGAGCTTAAACAAAAATCCTCACCTTCTCAGAGCTTTCGAATCAAAAGACCACATATCAGTGGTGGTTTTCTAGAAGAAAAACCTGAAGAAACAACTCAACAAGAGAAAAAAGAACCTACATCTACAATAATAACTTTACCAGCAACCCCTTCGCTCGCTAAAGGGGAACCACTGAACGAACAAAGCCATCTGCAAAAAAAATCTCCGCAAAAAAGAAGTGAAGAAGTGCAAGCCTATCTTGATTTTGTAGAAAGCACTGGGGAAAAACTTATTAAACTGATTGAAAAAGGGTGGACTCGCTTGCAAGCATTAGTTATGAAATATAGAAAAAATAACTAAAAAAATACAGAAAGTATTTTTTAGTCCCTATCAAGTAATTTCACAAATACTCTCCCCCGCCTAACTTAAAAAAGGTCCGATCTTAGGAGAATAATCTCAATTGTTCTCTCTTTAATTCATATTTAAAGAAATTCAATAGAATGTTTTTTTAAAATCATTCCATGCTGATAGCATAGACTGCTGAAATGAGCCAGACCATCTTTTGCTGCCTCATCTAAGTCATATCTAATTTTTTTTTCTAAATAGTCTTCTAACACTTCAGTATCCACACTAGACAACCCTTTGTAACCTTGCACAACTTCCTTAACTCTCCCACACCCTTCTGCCTTGACCTGTTGAATGAATTTTTTTTGGGATTGACTCAAGCAAATGTTTTTTCTTGCTGCTACCACCGCATGAACAAAGGTTTTACCTGTCTGCCGAAACCATTCCTCACTAAGGTCATAAACAGTTATGCTTGAGTCGAGGTTGCTCAATTTAAAAGCTGAGTCTCCTATTATCAGTGCAGCTGAGTGATCAACCAACATTGAGTCTAGATCTGGAGGAAAAGGATGAATAGAAAGATCCGATCTAAATGAAAATAATATTTTAAGCAGAGCCACCGAGGTTCGAGAACGATTATCTGCAGCAATCGAACGAATTTCGTTAATAGGTTTTTTTGTTAAAAACAATACTGTTCCCACTTCACCTCGTGAAGCGATACACACACCTGGAACTAGCCGGTAGCTATCGGCCGACTTAAGATACTCAACCGAAGGGATCATAGCTAAATCCAAGTCACTCGACTTCAACCGGTCTGCGAGAGCAGAAGGTGTATCTGTTATTACTTGAAACCCCATATTCGCACCCTGTTCCTTCAAAGGTAAAAGAAGAGGGCTTGCATTCAGGAAATTATGGATTCCAAATCTAAGTAATGGTTTGGTCATAGCAAAAAAAAAGGGCGAAGGACACTAAGGCCCCTCACCCCTGTAAAAATTTAAAACAGTCAGATAAACATCGGCGCGAGCACCAAAGCAACAATAGACATCAGCTTAATCAGAATATTCATCGCGGGTCCGGAAGTATCCTTAAGCGGGTCACCCACTGTGTCACCAACAACCGTTGCATGATAAGCATCAGATCCTTTACCACCTAAATTCCCGGCTTCGACATATTTTTTGGCATTGTCCCAAGCACCGCCCCCGTTAGACATAAACAATGCCAGCAACACACCTACCAGAGTAGCACCCATAAGCATGCCACCTAAAGCCTCAGCTCCCAGCACAAGCCCTATCAATATGGGCATAACAATAGCAATAACACCAGGAAGGATCATCTCCCTTAAGGCTGCCTGAGTGCTGATGTCAATACACTTAGCGCTATCTGGCTTTCCAGTACCCTCCATGAGGCCGGGGATCTCTTTGAACTGCCGTCGAATTTCATTCACCATATCCATCGCACCCTTACCTACTGAC
>JYMV01027165.1_pt1 | contig 13572 bp, 24 predicted proteins | sample 338911 | NCBI WGS metagenome assembly JYMV01 (sample SAMN03354496, study PRJNA234377) | hydrothermal vent metagenome | biome: Deep sea; feature: Hydrothermal plumes at the Eastern Lau Spreading Center, Western Pacific Ocean; material: Seawater | place: Tonga | collected 2009 | depth 2000 m m
GAAAAAGGCTACAACGATGATTATATTGTGCCTGGGCTTGTGAAATTCTATCAACTAATTGACCTGCCGCTGCCGACACCATCGTGCTACCGAACAACTTCGCATAAAGACTTTTCGTCAAGTCAAAGGCGACATTGTTCTTTTCAGAACTACCTTCAACAAGATGGGGGACATGATGCAGAAACTTCCCAAATAGGATATCACAATCCTTAGCATAAAATTCTGTATTCAGAATATGTGCGTGCCAGACCTTATCCATTAGTTCGCTTGGGGCGACAGTACTACCAGGATTCAATTGTCGGAGAGTCAAGAAACGGACATATTCCTGTTCCGCCTCTTTATGTTCTTTCTCACTCCAATTATTGTCTTTCATCAATTTATACTTTAGCGATGAGATGCTTTTTAAAACTGTCTTATCCATTTCTCTTCTCCTTTGTGCCGCTGGCACTTTTGATTTGGGAAAACTCCCAATCATTCTTCTGTAAAACTATGCTACTGGTACTAAGTGAAACGTCCACTGGTATGGTTTTACCCCAGCCCCATTAACGTCGTATTCTCCACGAGCAAACTGCGACTTTAGAATACGCCCCATGAGGTTGTAATCAGGCATCCAATGGTGTCCTGGCGGGATTGCCGGCGGGTTGCTCAGTTGACCAATTACGTTGTTGAGTTTCTCCATTGCCTCTGCTGGCGTCCAACTCTTCTCGCCAGAAAAACCAATTCGTTGCGAGTCATCCTCAATGGAACGAAGACGTTTTTGTTCTTCCTCGTGCTTCGCTGTAACGCTTTTGACTTGTTCTACAGCACCCAACCGATCCTCATGGGATAGGTTAAGCAACTTCTCCACATCACCTTCCGGGTGAAGAGACTATGTTTGAGTTCGCTAAGCGGATGGTGCTACCGACTCTCTTACCTGATCTTTCACACTTTGCGGGAGCAGGTCATAAAACTCCCTTGCCCGCACAGGAACATCAGATAAAATAGCCGCCGTCAGTTCTTCCAGGCTCAACTTGGATACTTCCTTTTCGTAGATCTCTCTCCGAATCTTGCTAGCTGCAAGCTCTGCCTTGATTTCAATGTCAAATTTATTAAATTGTGCTTCCATTTTTCTCTCCTTATGGGGGTCATCCCCTCCTTAGCTATACAATACCATGGATATGGCGTGAGTCAACTATTATTCTTTGTTTTTTGTTGCCCGAAGTATAGGGATTATGAGTTTGTGTCCTCGCTGGTATTGTGCGAGATAACCAGATCTAATTATTCGTAGTCATCCGCTAGAACAGGCTTTACGCTATCTCTGTGTGCCCAATAGGTTCCATATCCACCGGACCACATTACTCTTACATGAGATGCCTTATCAACAGAGGAATAATCAATCTCTACAATTAGCCCAACGCCGGCAGCATGCGGAGTGCCCTCAGTGTCTGAAGCCTTACGAACGAGTTCACCAACCTTCATAATTTATTGGTTTCTACGATCGCCGATAATCAAAAAGTTGCCATCAACAAGGTCTTCATCTTTTAGGCCTTCCATATCATTATTCGTCATCATCGGCACTACAATTTCCTTGACTGTAATTCCGTTTTTCCGAAAATTGTATTCGCCGTTATATTCACCCAAAGTGAGGACTGGTTTAATACGTTCAAGTTGTTCTAAGCGTGCAACGACAACTCGCGATCGGAATTCAATTGCTTCTTCTTCTTCCTTGAAATTGGCAATTAGTTTTCTTCCGGGTCCAAGGACTGCCCAATAGGTTAGTGTATTTTTATTCATTTGTCTTTATTCCTCAATATTCAATATAGTAATTATTCAGCAGCAGGGGGAATCTCTAGTTCGCAAGGGCAGGCATTCACATCAACCTCCCAAATGGTCATCCGCCAACAATCATTTTCAAACGGAGCGACATAAAGGTTGATTTCTCCATTGAAAACATAAGTATCAATTCCGTCAAACTCCCAAACCCAATCATCCTTGATGGTCTGAACATCTTCTCCTTCGTCAAAAACGGAGATAAGATGAGTGTTTTCGTCCAAGATAAAGCAGGAATCGGCGAAGTACTTATCTAATTGCAGCCAATGTCCGGAAAAGGTTTTATCTGTTACAACCACTTCTCGCGAACAAGAAGAGAAACATAATAGAAAAACCAAAACTCTCATTTTAGCGACCAAAATCCTGAGCGTGTTCTAAACCCTCAACATAACCTGCGGTAGCAAAAAGGCATACAACCATCACGCCCATAATCCAACTGCGAATACCGCCAGCATATTCATGTGATTCTGGATAGAAAATAACGTGGTTCCAATTGATCTTCATCTCAACTCCTAGGGCATTCCTTTGCCTCTATCCTTTTATACCATGTATCTGGGGTAGGTCAAGTTTTTGTTTTGTTTTTTGTGCCTTTTTTTGGGGGAATCCGCTTTTTACCAAAAGGTTAGCCATGTTGACATAATCTTCATTGAAGTCAAAGCCGGTCCAAGTGTAGCCTCGCTGATCGCAGACAAAGCACTCACTGCCGGTGCCGGCAAAGGGCACAACTACAGTGGCGTGACTGCCAAACTCAATACACGCATCCAAAAGAATCTCTGTCACTTTTGTGGGCTTTTGAGTTGGATGTGATATCGTATCATCATCTTCAAGTAGCTTTCGCTGCTTGGAAGTCAAGAGTTGCTGAAGGCTTGGGGAATAATGGAATCGTTCCTTGAGTCCTGCACCACCAGCCAGTGACGGCGAACAGATCACGTCTCTTGGCAACGCACCGCCTTCGTGGGCTGTATACGTCGTCTCTTTGCTCCCGAACCTGCCTTGAGTACTTTTTCTCTTTTTGCCAGCAGCGTTCTTAAGGAAAGTATCAGTATAAGGGACTCTTACTTGATCTCTAAAGAAGGTTCTCTCATCTTTCCAACAACACAGGATGGATTCATGAGTTCTTTGCCAAAAGTTCAAGGACGGAACAGTCTTATTCGTATAATGCCAAACAAGCCATCTTTGATTCATATCAAGATTCACAGATAAGTGAGCCAAGATTTCGGGAAACCCATAAACATACATCACGCCAGTAGGTTTGAGAACACGCTTACATTCAGTGAGCCACTCTTTAGCCCACTCAACATACTCCTGAATCTCAACTTTCGTCTGATTATTCCCAAAGTTCTTACCGATATTATAAGGAGGGTCCAAAATAATACAATCAGCACTCTCCGACCGTAGTTTCTTTAAGCCTTCCACAACATCCATATGAAGAACTTGATTTACCATTCTGAAATCTCTTTTACGAACGGCAGGTCAATTAGTTGATAGAATTTCACAAGCCCAGGCACAATATAATCATCGTTGTAGCCTTTTTCGCCGCCTTGTTGTTTTCGGAAGGGTTGACGGTCTGCCTGCTGGATGTATTCCCGAAAATCTTCCTTTTCCATGAAGTATGCTCGGATCAACGGAGGTGTAGCCGTCCGATTCTTTTTGGAGATGATTTGGTTTGGCTGGTCATGGTTGGGATTGATTCCGAAAAAGATAAACCGTTCCCAATCCTTCTCTACTGCGATGTGGTTGAAAGTAAAGGTATCTGGCTGGATTAACTTCTCACCGTTTTTAGCTCTTCCCGAGTTTGCCAGCGAGAACTTAATCTCTGTTTTGAATCCATCAATAATCCGATCATGTCCGGGGTTAGTCGGTGGGATAACTTCAGAACCGACGATTAGTTCCATGAAGCCCTCAACATACTCTTCACCGAAGTGACCTTTTTGCTTGGGATCCATGCGCGGATAGTCTTCAAAATGCGTATTTTTCCAATTATTATGGAGTTGTCGGCTAATATACTCTTCTAAATTCTTGTTTTCAAAGATCTTCTGGTGTAAATCCACAGGTTCTTCCTCTTTGAGAAGGTATTCATGATAATTCATTATAACTCTTTTCAATCAATTTCTTAACTGTCTTTTCAATACCTGGGTTTACTAGTCTTGCGTTCGGCAATACTTCGTGCCTGATGATACTTCTCATGAACTTTTTGTCTTCATTTCCGGGGTCTAGCATAAACGGTACCGACTTCCTCTCACACCAGTCGCTCAAGTCTCGTTTAGGAGTCAAGATAAAGGGTCTAATAACGTTTTTATTGTTATAAGGCGTAATCTTACCCTGTCCGTGGATAGAAGAGAATAAATACCACTCCATCACGTCGTCTAAGTTATGACCTGTGACTACCGGCTCATCAAAACTATGAAAGAATTTATAACGTTCATCACGCCAGTGCTCTTCTAAAGATTTCTCTTTTGGTTTTCCGCTAAAATTGATTCCCAAAATGAATGGGATATCTAAATTCTCACAATACTTCTTTACAAAGTATTTACACTCTTCACCAAACTCGGTTCCATGATCAAAATAAGCAACAGTCACCTCATGATTCTTTCTAAGAAAATCCAGAATAGCCATTGAATCTGGTCCGCCAGAAACTGCAATGGTTACTTTTCGTGGGATTTTGCCGAAAATCTTGATCATAAAGACCTCAAATCTCTAAGAAAACTATCTTATGCGCCTAATTTACAATAGTAGTTAGACGTTCTACCGGTAGAACTGATTCAATCCCAAATCCTGGCACATCCCAAACAACAACTGCGTGGGTTTTTTCTTCATTGTTAAAGGCGACAACAATACCAGAGAGATCAACAGAACGATCTCCATTTGCGCTATTTAGTGGCACTACCATAACTGGGTCGCCGAGATGGATTCCATTAGTATCATTCTTCTTCACGTTCTCTTTTTGATTGCTCATCATAAGCGCCTTCATTAGTTTGCTCATCATTTTCTCACTCTCCTAAAAATATTAATCCTGATTGGAGGGTTTATTAATTGGGTATATAAGTTATCCCAACAGTCCTATTCCCCTATTTGATCCGCGCTCCGTGCCTTCTCTCTATAACCCTCCAAAGGTTGAGAGGTCCATGGATTACGCAGCTAGCCCTACTATGCTGGACCGAGCCCTGTCATTTATCGTCGCTTATTCATTTTATATTCCCATCAGAAAAGATAACTAGTTAGGAATCCAATAAGAAACACCAACGGGTAAAGATATTGTGATCTTTCTGCCTGTAACTGATTTTGCATGGAAGCTAAAAGAAACGCAGGAGTGACACCCCAGTTGGGAGTATCAAGTGCTTCAACAGTCATGGTCTCATTCTCTAAAGCTTCATTTAGATATTCCATAAACCCTTCAGGAGTAAAATTTACTAGTTTGTCCATCTTGTTTCCTATAATCCGTGAATGCCGATGACATCTTTGGGGTGATCTTGAATAATATTACCACGGGGAAAGTTTTTAGCGGGTGCTTTCCAAGTGGCAGCTTTCCAAATATTGCCTTCTTCTTTGTCCACGAAGAACCAAACATGCTGAGCAGCGCGCTGGTTGCGCTCGGAGGTTTGAATGACTTTATAGTATTTCCCGCCCTCACTAACTTCAACTTCTGGGGGGCTTAGTTTACCTTTATAGCGGCTACCATAATACTCTTTCAACATCTCAGAGCATTTGGCAACAAAACCATCAAGGTGGAATTCAACTTCGGGGTTTGCAGCAGGCATTTGTCTCTCCCTATAACCTACAATAACACGGATATGATATTGGTCAAGTTATATTTCACTATCCTCGTGATTTTTCATAAAGAGCTTCAAACTCTTGATCTAATTCACGTTTTAGATCACTCTGTTGGTTCATTCGGTTGTTTGATTGTTCAGCAATGTCGTTGCCTGCCGCTACTGTATCTAAAATGAGATATAAGAAGCACAACATGGCGAGGTCCATTGCAAAATGCAAAAAGGGGTAAATATTTTCCATTGTCAATTCCTTGATAAATTACTGGTTTGCTGCTCAGCGACCTTGACCGCGATACTTCTTGCGATAGTTCTTACTTGGTCGCGACGGGTCCGAGCCCTTGCTACCAAACTTGGTATAAGTACCACAGCCTTGGCGGGTCTTCTTAGGGCTCTTTGCTTTCTCGGCGACTTTGTCGCCTTGTCTTCTATTTGCCATTCTTTTTTCTCCAATTGCCTTGCGGCGGTTAATATAATTTCTACTGAATCTCTGTATTCATCTTCCTATGCCTGATATCAAAGGTAAACTGATACCTTTTGCATTGGCATAGTAGTTACTTGCTTGCCACCTTTTCTTCTATTCGCCATTTCTTTTCTCCTAAAAGTGTGGGTGTTTAGTTAAACGGTCGACCGGTTGGCCGTTGACACCCGGTGAAAATGGCTATCGCAGAAGTTCTGTTCTTCGCCTATTAAATCTACTGGGTATACTACCCGTCCTTTAAAAAATGAAGGGCTAGTTGAGCAGTTTTTAGTGATCAACACTAGACTGTCAGCAGGTATTTGGTAGTACGAGGTGTCTGATTGGTACATTGGTTTCAGCGCCATGAGGTCGCCAACTTTATAGAAATATTCAAACATATCTTTTCTCCTACAGATTATTCTGTATTTATTGTTTTGTGCCTTCTTTTAGAGGTAAACTGATACCTTTTGCATTGGCATAGTAGTTACTTGCTTGTCATCATTAATTGGTTCACTAAAAAGTGACTTTGCTTTTTCATAGGCTACAATAGCCATACTAGAGGCTGATTTGTGCAGCATTGCCGCTTGATCTGGGTTTTTGATGGCATATCCAATAGAATAATAGGCAACCACCGCGATAATAACAATACGGATCATTCTCTTCTCCTTCTTTTCTTTTTAGAGATTAGTTGATGAGTTCAAGGTCACGTTCGGAGTAGGTTGGGGCGTATTGCCCAGGCTGACCGGGGTATTGTAGTTGGTAGTTGCCACCGTTGCCGGCGTTGATGACCAAGGCTACAGTTCCCGCAAGCTTCCAGCGGGTGTTCCGCTTATTGTCTTTGAAGCGCACAAGCGAGCCAGCAGGATACTTAGCAGGCAGGGGAGCAAGCCAGTCGAGAGCCTGGGTGATGTTGTCTACAAACGACCCGGCGAAGTAATCAGTATGAGGGTCACTCACATCACCATCACGAGTAACCTTGATGAGATGGATATTCTCTTCACTGCTACTTCTGCTGTAAAAGCTGATGACTTGGTTGGAGCCTTTGAAGCGGATGTAGTATTGCGAGGAGTTTATGCCGCCCTGCTCGTGGATATCTACTTCAACGCCGACCTTCTTGGCTCGGGCATTGATCTTCTTAAGTGCTGCTTGGAGTTTCATTGTGTGTTCTCCCTTTCCTCATCCTTACAATACCACGAGTCTGGGCAGAGTCAAGTTTTATTCCGTCTTTTTCTCATTAAAATCCAGGAGTAATGTTTTCTGGCATATCAATGCAGGTGATCGGATCGCACGTGACCAGACCTTTGGGGACCTCATAATAATCCATGTCAATCATAAATGTTTCTAGGGCAGACTCAATCGTCGGTGCCCAAATTGTAAAAGTAACTCCGCGAACCTCAATTTGGAAGCAGTTCATTATTTTTCCTTTCTGCTTTTATTTCCTTTTTTCTCACGCATATACCGAGATTGTTCCCTCTTTAATTTTATGAAGGCTCTTGGCGTCTTTTTCTTTAACCTCTTCAACAATTCTCTTTGCTTCGTTGCTCTCCTTGAATTTATCCACACGATGAATAGAAGAATACCACCAGGCAAAGCAAGGGCTGATAGAATAGCAACCAGTAGAGTAATCATAGGAAACACTCATTGGTACTCCTGTAGCTTGATGATTATATCCGCCGGACCATCAACATGGTGATACGCTCCACACTTTTTTGCGATGCTCAAATCATTTCCATCTTCACATATCCGGTCACCAAAAAATACACAGTTTTCTGGTCGCTCATCAATATTCCCAAATGCGTAGCTCTTATCCCACCCTTGACGAGTAACATCAATGGAGATTTGACCGCCTAGGCTAAAAGAAAGCCCCCAGCCCTGGAAGTCCTTGCGCAGTTGCTTCATAATCCTTGGGCGCTCACCACTTTTGTTGTCCCAAATAACATAATCTTCTCTCTGGGTCTGAGAGCAGTTTCTGCCGACGATGGAGAAGTTTATCTGGCTCTCTCTCCATTCCACGAAGGTACCGGTCTTGATCTTTGTGTGGGTGTCGGCTGCTGTCCGTAAAAGGACATCAACGATATGGTTGATGTCTGATTCCGAATAATGATCCGACAAAGACACCTTGTGAATAAGCTCGGGTTCCATTGACCCGCTTTCATCATCCATATCTAAATTACAATTATAAACCCGAGTACCATTGCAAGTAAAAATCTTATCAAAGGTTTTTAGCAGATCAGATACCGGAATTTGATTCTCTACTTTTACCATATCTGAGCCTGTTACAAGATACTTCTTTACAGATGGGTTTACTTTTTGCAGGGAATCCAGCACCTCTTTAGTAATAGGTCTCCCGGCATCAAGAATAGTGCCATCCATATCAAATAATAACGCTTCTGGTTTTATGTTCTTTTTCACTAGTGTAATCCGCCTCCGAAATTAGCTGTGATCTCTGAGAGTTTTGCCGGGTTCTTCATCAAGTAGGCAATAATCTCATATTCATATTCATTTGATAAGTAGTATTGTTCGCTGCCGGCAGACTTGAGACCAAACATGTCTTTTTTCGGGAACAATAAAATAGAATAGATTAATATCTTCTGACCAGTAGTATCAACATCACCATAAAATGCGTCGGTCACTACGCCCAGCCTATCAAACCTTATCGCACGAACATAGGTGCCCTGCGGCAAAGCCTCTTCTGGGTAATCCTCATTGCTCGGTACATCCGGCATGAGAACCGAGTTGAAGGCTTCTTTTATTTTATTTACCAAATCGTCTTTTAGATCGTCCATTATATTATTTATCTTTCAAAACCATTATCTGGCTTCTTTTTTTATGTTCATTTGGTATTAGTGATCTAGATTAAGTTGCTTGGCAACCTTATCTGCTCCCACTTCTCTTAGAAGCCTGGCTAGTTCCTTACCCCACTCTTCATCAGCGACGGTAGTAGAATAAGAGATTGGCTGGATAGTAGGGTCAATTAGCGTGATTTCGTCACCAAGATAATCGCTATTTACTTTGATTTTTCGGTTCTTCACTGGGCTTGTAAGATTTTCATTATAAGCGGCGAGCGGGCTATAATAATAGTCTGTCTGCTGGGTGATATTGCGGGGAAGACCCATAAATCGCGTATCGCCATTAGTCTCGCGAACCTCTATTAGTGCGCGATTTTTATACCAACTTTCAATCTCCGTCGCAGCGCCTTCACGGCGATTCAAATCGCAGACTGCCACTTCATTCCAGTTAATTGAGGAAACAAGTCCATACTTGCTAACAGCATGAGCCCCAGGATTAGTAGTTACATTATATTCATATACCTCCCAGCTAACTAAGGCTCCAGGGACTAACCCGGATGACTCTAGCTGGGAACGAACAACCCTGTGTGCAAGTGCTCGTAACGCACGGCATTTGATGGCAAAGGATTTCTTTTCATCACAAGTGCGAGCATTGTGTCCAGTTTCTGAACAGAAACCACAACGGCGACCTCCCTGGGCTTTTCTTTGTTCTTTACTATGTTCGCGCTTTAGGCGTTCTCCCCACGCTCTAAAATTCCTCCAAGTCGGCTCCTCAATATTCTCTGAGCTAGCCAGTTCGCGAATTGCATGGAGAGTAGCACTGGTATACCCATATTTCCGATCATAATCATCTACTTTGATATTATGCTTCTGGACAATGTTCTCAACCACTAATGCCTCGGCTGCAGCCTCAGGGCAGGTTCTACGATTATGACCCCAGCCCCAGCACCACCTACATTGGATATCACGTGACATATTCTCTCTCCCTACATATGAATACTACCACGGATATGGTGTAGGTCAAGAAATTAATGTATAATCTAGTATTTTTATTTCACGGGAGCACGGCTCTTCGGAACCAGAACATAAATCTGTGGTTAGGTATTTCTTATTCCCGTCCGGTAGTACCGTTGCAACGTTGGATCCGGCCGGAAGTTCACTTGCTGTCACTGTTGCTCCGAAAACATTTGCTCCGGAAGATATTCCTGTAGATAATCCTAATTTATTCATCTGTCTTGCTATATTTATTGCGTCTGAGTCAGAAACTCTCATTATTGGTCCTAGCGCAGCTAGATCTAGGATCTCGGGGATAAAACTATCACCTATTCCCTCTATCCGGTGTGCCGCATCTTCATTATTAACCGGGAATATAGGATATGACACGAAATCATCGTGCTCTGCCGAGAAATTATTGAAGTAATGATGGAACCCCATTACTGTCCCACCGGTGCCAACCCCGGCAATAAACGCCCTAAGATCACCAAGTTTATTGATTTTCATCGCATTTTCAAGCTCAGGGGCGGTAGTTAGCTGGTGGGCTACTACATTCCAAGTGTTTTTGAACTGTTTTGGGCAATAAAACCCACTTTTATTACTTTTCTCGCTGGCTAGCTCAATACACTTTAGGAAACCGCCGCGTTCTGCACTAATCTCTATTAGTTCCGCACCATAGAAGCGTAGTAACTGCTTTCTTTCTTCTGAAAGCCAGTCTGGCATATAGATTTGTACAGGATGGCCCAGATAAGCACCCATGGCAGCGAAAGAAACTCCGGTATTTCCACTAGTAGCTTCAACAATAGTATCACCAGCAGTAATACTCTCCGAATTATAGGCAGATTCTAGAATCCTATAAGCCATTCGGTCTTTTATACTGCCGGTATAGTTCCAAACCTCATATTTTGCTAGAATATCATACGATTTTCCGTCAATTTCACACATCAGTGAAATAGTCGGCGTATTTCCTACCAAAAGAGAGAGCTTCTTGAGTCTATCTGGTATTTCGGGCATTACTTTTCGGTCTAACTATCTCGCCACAAGTTGTTGGAAGCGAACTTAATGACTTCTGCAGCAGATTCTTCATTATATCCGTAGTCTTCTATCAGCGTAGCCACCATCTCGTTGTACTTACCCTGTTGCTTCTTGTCGCGACTCTTGGACTTGGTTACAATACGAGATATCTGTCTTACTGATGATGTTAGCTTATTTTCAATAGCTTCCTTGAGGGGACCATAACTCTTCCAATCAACAACTTCGCCTCTTCTTAGCTTAGAGAACATGAATGCTGAGATATCAACTCTGAAGTTTTCCTTAGAAGTACCAACAATGCCAATCTGTTCCTCAATAGAGGCCATGAAGCCTTCATCGGGGTTTATCTCTTCATTTGTTACGCCGTCTTTCACTGTTGTCATGTTGACAAAGGCCTCTGCGTGGTCAAGGTAATTGTTGAAGAGAGCTTCTGCCTGTTCATCATAAGCCGAGACGAACGCTTTCGTTATTTCTTTCTCTAAAATGCTGAGATACTCATCATGTAGAGTTTTTCCTAGAAATGCTAAGTATCTTTCTCTGTCGTCCTCAACAACTATCTGATCCTTGACTTGCTTTATCAGCGCATCGCGAATGGAAATAGGAGTAACAAGATCCTTTTCAGAATCAGAGAGGGCAGCATCAATAGCCTTCATAATAAATCTAGTAGAGATGCCGGTCATACCCTCATCGCGAGCTTCGTCTCTGAGATCGTTGATATCAATCTTCTTGACAGACCCTCTTTCAATAACATCTTCCCCGTTATACAATTTCATCTTTGTTAGCGGGTCAACCTTGTTTGAAAGATGGAGACGACTCAGTACTGCAAACATCGCTGCGATTTCTAGTGTGTGCGGTGCGATGTGCCCGTCAAAATCAGACAGACCTAATAGCTTCTCATAAATCTTTGTCTCTTCCGACACTTCTAGACAATAAGGAACATTCACCCGGACAATACGATCTAAAATAGCTTCGTTTGTTCCTTCGGACTTAAACTTGTTCCACTCGGCTTCATTACAGTGAGCCAAGATGACTCCGTCAAAGTAAATCATTGGTCCCTTACCTGGGGATGGGATTGCCTTTTCTTGAGTAGCAGTGATCATTGTGTGAAGAAATTCAATTTCATTCTTGAACACTTCAACGAACTCAACGATGCCGCGGTTGCCTACATTGAAGGCGCCATTCAAGGAGAGGACTCTTGGATCGTCTTCTGAATACATATCAAGCTTGGAAATATCCTCGCTGCCGATTAGCATTGTTACATCTTGACTGTTAGCGTCCATTGGTGGAACAACACCAACACCTCTGCGACCTCTTACTGAAAAAGAAGACTGAGTAATTGGCATCTTTGTATAATCGTTGTCATATTCTTCCTTTAACTTGAACCGACAGACGGGACACAAGTCCCCCTCAATACGTACGTTATATATCTTCTGAACCTCTTCTCTAAGTGATCTAGGGATCAAGTGAAGTGGCTCCTCATGAACGGGGCAACCTTCAATATGATACATTGGCTCCGTGTCTTCTAAAGCTAATTTTATACGCTCCATCAACGCCGATTTACCAGCGCCAACAGGACCCAGGAGAAGAAGTACCTGACGAGACTCTTCGCCCTTTAGGGAAGCAGAACGAAGGAACCGCATAATCTTTGCTAGGGAGCGTTCCATACCGAAGAAGTGGCTCTGGAAATAATCATAGGTGCGCAGCTCTTCACCACCAAACAGCTTATTGCAGCGGCTATCAGAATTTGATAGTCTGGTAACACCGCGACGGTGAATAGATTCAAAAAGTCTCTTATGAGCAAGTCTAGCTATCTCGGTATTATCCTCTAATATATTTAGATATTCTGATAAAGAGCCGCTGAATTTCTCGACCTTTTTGGTATCTTTATGTTTCTGGACAAGTTTCAGGAACCTATCCGACTTTTTTGCTTTTGGCATCTACTAAAACTCCCAAAGTTCGTCTTCTATGACGGTTGTAAATTTGATATTGTCAGCCCATAGATTATTGATGTGCTCAAAAACCTTATTTGCCTCTGCTAATTCTAAATCTCTTCCGTCGTGTTCATGTAACAATATTAGTGTACCATCTTTTTTCAATTCTTTTACAAGAATTACAGGAACGCCACTTAAACCTACATTACTAATTAGAGCATCCCGGACGGTTCTCCACCCACTATCATCAGAAATATCTACGATCTTATTTTGACCTTCTGCTCGTTGAAAGGAATAGCTAAATAAATTCAATTCCTTACATAATTCTTCGTCTAAATATGATTTTATAAACGTTTCGTCGTTATGGGTCTCTCTGATTCTCAGACATTCTTCAAATCCGTGTTTTTCCTCGATGTGCTTGAACATCTTATATCCCAAATGGTATGGATTTATTCTTCCCAAGTGAGGTCTTACAACCTGGTTGTGTAGTCTTATGAATGATAGGAAATATTCGTCTGGGATGTTTAACTCCTTCACGATCTTTTCGTGAATCATACAAGCCCAACCCTCATTCATAATCTTAGTACAAGCCTGTGGAACGAAGTAAAGAGACTCTCGCGCAACAATGTGGATAACATCTTTTTCCCACTCTTCAAGTTGTTTGTTGTGATCTGCAATAAATGCCAGTAGGTTTGAATCGGGCTCTAGAGGAATCTTGTTAATATTGAAGTTATCCCAACGACCAGAAGTATCCTGTATGATCAGGTTTTTATAATACTCTTTTAGCTCTG
>JYMV01036926.1_pt1 | contig 13572 bp, 13 predicted proteins | sample 338911 | NCBI WGS metagenome assembly JYMV01 (sample SAMN03354496, study PRJNA234377) | hydrothermal vent metagenome | biome: Deep sea; feature: Hydrothermal plumes at the Eastern Lau Spreading Center, Western Pacific Ocean; material: Seawater | place: Tonga | collected 2009 | depth 2000 m m
GTGTAGAAACCTCGAACCTGTCAGCGGCGCGAGCGATCCCGTTTTTGATCGAATATTTGACCACCTTGTGGCGGAAACTCTCGGAATATTTGGGTCTTGCGCCTCGGCGTGGCGATACATCGGAAGTTGGTTTTCGGGCTCGGGATTTACTGATCCCCCTGCGGGGATTTGCTCCGGGTGACATGGATGGCCGTCCATTTCTTCAAGATTTTCCGCAACTCGTTATCGGATATTGCCCGATCACAGCAACATATTGACCCAGTCTGCAATAATTTCAAGGCGGATCCGCTGTTGGTACGAATCTGCCCTGTCTGTTGGAAGAATTCTCAGGAAATCTGTATGATGCGCGTTCCAACCGCAGGCATCGCTGCCCTGCCGAGAAGGGCCCCCCTTGTCCTCACGACGACAACCTCCTCCACCTCCTGGCCAATCTCCATCTGGAAACCTCGGTGAAGGAGTACCCGATGAGGAGCGAATCTTCCGCATCGAAAGACTCGCGAGTCATGTTCGAGACGAAGTCACCTCGGATGGCTCCGATCTCAAAGATGCGGAACTGCTGGCTCTGGCCAAAAGTACCATGCGGGATCGCCCACTGGCCCGATCAGAAATCAAACTGCTCTCCCTGAACCTGGAGCGGATTCGAGCCCAGATCTCGCGGTTCCTGTCGGGCGAACTGGAGCGATCGCGCTTTCACGACTGGGTCTGCGAGATGCTGAAGATCTCCATCACCATGTTCCTGGCCAGTGAAAGCCCGAGGGGTCAGACCGCTGAATCCGCGCTGGGTCTGCTGGCGTTGATCGTAGATGATGACTTCACCTCACCCGACAGTTCTCGACGGCTGTGCCAGCTGGTGCTCGATCGAATCGAATTCCGGCAAACCGTTCCCTGTCGCAGGGCGATTTCAGAGATGCTACGGGAACTGGGCGAAGTCTCGCTCTCGGTGTGCGAACGGGGGCCTTGCACCGAGGACCCCAGCTGGGTCGATATCTCGTTGCTCCCTCGCCACTTCAGACCAGATTCCCGCCCAACCGAAGGCGACACCTGGTTTCAACCACTCTCGGTGAGCACTCGTAGCCTCTGGCAGCAGATTTCACCGAACGAACCGTGGGCGAATCGCGAGAATGACCGGGTTCCAGCACTGATCTCCGAGGATTCATCGCTTGAGAATGAACTCGATGGTCTCCAGTTATTCCTCGATCCGGGTGGACTGACGGAGGCGGTGGTGGATTCATCACGGCTAGGCTCCAGGGAACTGAGACGCGCCGTATCTGGATTCAGGTTATTGCATCAGATGAGACGATGCTACCTAGATGGAATTCCCGTACACTTCCACAAGGAGGACTTATGAAATTCCGATCTCCGGGAGACAGCGAAGGCAATGGCGACGAATTGAGCGACCTCCAGAATCAATTGGAACAGCTCAAATTCCAAATTGAAGAGGAACGCAAGACTCACCAGCAAGAGATGAAGCGCGGCCTTGAGGCATTTCAACGCCTCCAAAAAAATGGCGACAACGGCAAGGAGGAACGCTTCCTTGTTTCCGTGGATGGCCACGAACTGTCCCCTCATCAACGAGTCGGTATCTTCGTAGATGTCCAGAACATGTATTACGCTGCGAGGAACATCTTCCAATCAAAGTTAGAATTCTCGAAGTTATTGAAACACCTTCTTCGAGGTCGTGTACTCGCACGAGCCATGGCCTACATCGTCGAGCGCCCGGGTATGGAACAGGACAAGTTCATCGAGGTCTTGCGCAGGAATGGCTACGAGGTCAGAAAGCGAGTCGTCGGGGAACGAAATGATTCCACCAACCGCGGTGACTGGAACATCGGTATCACACTCGATGCAGTTTCCCTCGCCTCGAAGATTGATGTCGCCATCCTGGTCACAGGAGATGGAGATTTCGTACCCCTGGTGGAACGCCTCGCCATCGACGGCGTGAGGGTTGAGATCGCTTCATTCAGAGAAACCACCTCTTCTGAGTTGTTCCATGCTGCCGACCAGATGCACTTCCTCGACGAGAGAGTGCTGCTCTCGGGGACGCATTTCCAGCCGGCTGAAGACGAGGAGGAGGAGGAGGAGGAGAAGGAACTGGTACCTTCTCGCTCCAGAAGGCCTCTTCGACGCGCCCGCGGACCTGCGGAAGAGGACTTCGATGACGAGGATGAAGAGGACTGAGGGTAACTCCCCCCCCGAACATCGAGCGGGGGGAGACTTGATCTCCGATTACGATTTTGACCTCCCTGCGCGATTGGTAGCCCAGCACCCCGCTGAAGTCCGCTCATCGTCTCGTTGCTTTTTCTGCACTCAGGCCTCCAGTATTCCGACCGAAGCACCCTTTCACTCCATCGCTGACCGGCTGGTAGGAGATGAACTTCTGGTGGTCAATGACACGCGCGTACTCCCTGCGCGAATCCGCTGCACGAGGAGCAGCGGAGGGGCGGTCGAGGCCTTCATGCTGCGGCCGCTGGGAGCAGGTCGATGGCAAGCTTGGCTCTCGCCTTCTCGGAGAATCAGGGCTGGAGAATGCCTCCAGACCAGCGGCCCACCGTTGACCGTGATCGAAAGACGAGGATCTGGCTGGGTGGTCGACCTGGGCCCGGAAGAGATACTGGAACAGATCGGCGAGGTCCCGCTTCCACCCTACATCCACAGGTCAAAGGAGGAACTTCGCCAGGATGGTCTCGACCGCGAACGCTATCAGACCATCTTCGCCCACCATGGAGGGGCAGTGGCGGCTCCGACCGCAGGGCTCCACTTCGACGAAAGCCTGATCGAAAAACTGCAATCGAAAGGAGTTCAGATCTTGCCAGTGACTCTGCATGTCGGACCTGGCACCTTTCGGCCGATCGAGGCCGAGGTGATCCAGGATCACCGCGTCGACCCGGAGTGGTTCTCGGTCACCACTGAAACCAGGAGTTCTCTCGCCACTGCCAGGGATGAGGGACGCAAGATCATCGCAGTCGGGACAACCTGCCTGCGAGTACTCGAAAGTATCGGCCCCTTCCAGGCAGGTCCCGCCATCGAGTCCGAAACCGATCTGACCATCCTTCCAGGACATCGCTTCGAACATGTCGACGGCCTGATCACGAATTTCCATCTACCCAGATCATCTCTACTGGTGCTGGTCTGCTCCTTCCTGGGTCGAAGCAAGACGCTGAGCATCTACCAGCGTGCGATCGAGGCTGAATTTCGATTCTACTCCTACGGAGATTGCATGGCGATCCTGCCAGAAAACCATCGATGACGATCCGATGCTGGGCCTGTCGGGCATCGTTCTCAGCGGATCACATTCGCCGCGATGGAATCCTGCGAGGCAGGTCGGCCCGATCGGGCGGACCTTATCGGATCTATGGTTGTCCCTCCTGCCGTAAGGAGAACCGCATCGAGAATCTCGCGGATGGCAGTTCATATTGTTCTCCCGCCAAGGAGATCGGAATCCTCGACTGGCTCTTCGGCTGGATCGAACCTCTCGCACCTGAAGACTTCCTGGAGATTCAGCGTTGGCTTCACCTGAGGCTGTCTTCGATGCCCTGGGAGATCGGCGCTACACCAGATCGTGGTGGCGCCGGATGCTGACCGTTTTCAATCCACACCGCGAGAGAAGCAGGAAGTCCGTCGATACTGGCCAGGGGCCATCCCGTGACCCTGAAGATTCGCCTACATCAACACCACTCCCTCACCCCTATCGGATCCTGGGATTGCCAGCGGAAGCCACTTCAGAGCAGATCCGCAACCGTTTTCGGGAGCTGGTGAAAAAGACCCACCCCGATAAGCTCCACGCTGCCAACCCCGAGCAGATCGAGACCGCCAGCCGCAGATTGCAGCAGCTGATCCTTTCCTATGAAGAACTCAAGAAGCGTGGCCAGGTCTAGCGGCAGTCAGCCACCAGCACCTGGCATCCAGTCGAGAGCATGTGTCATGAGTGTCACCAACAGAACAACAAGCACTCCGACCAGGTTGAGCACAAACCCACAGCGAATCATCGAGCGAATGCTGACCTTTCCGGTGCCAAACACGATGGCATTTGGCGCCGTGGCAACAGGCAACATGAAGGCGCAGGAAACCGAAAGTACAGCCGGTAGCATCATGTGGATGGGAGCGATCCCGCCCTGCTGCGCCGCTTCTCTCAGGATCGGCATCAGCACATGCATCGAGGCCGTGTTCGAGGTGACCTCGGTCAGAAATGTGGTGGCCAACGAGATGGACAGTACGATTCCCGCGAAAGGCAGATCAACCCAGCGGGCCATCAGTCCGCCGAAATAACTGGAGAGTTCGCTGTCCTGAAATGCCCCTCCAATGGCGAAACCGCCACCGAATAGCAGCAGCATCCCCCAGGGAACCTCTTTCGCCTGGTCCCAGTCGAGCAGGGCTGGGCCCCCCCGCCGCGACGGAATCACGAACAATGTGATGGCAGCAGCGACTGCCACGATGGAATCGTTGAGATAGAGGTGCGCGGACTCGGCCGGGATGCCGAGCCAACCCGCGAGGAGTCCACTCCAGCCCGGTAACCCTGTCCCGCCTCTGGTGATCCAGAGGAGAGCGGTGCAGATGAACACGCCCAGGACACGCGCCTCTGCCGACGACATCTTGCCCAGCGACTTGCGCTCTTCCATCAGCGAATCCATCCCCTCCCTGGAAGATCCAGCGGGAAGTGGCAGCAGAAAGCGGGTCATCAAGAATCCGATGATGGGAACGAAGATCAGCACCAGCGGCAATCCGAAAGGAAGCCAATGCAGGAAGTCGATGAGCACCGGTGGATCCAGCTCCTCTGCATTTTTGGTAAAGATGAGGTTTGGTGGAGTACCGATGAGAGTGCCAATCCCCCCTACATTCGCACCGTAGGCGGTGCAAAGCAGCAAGCACGTTGTAAAAACCCCTCCCGAAGCACCTGCGCTCTTCTCGGTTCGAATCGCCACCGAGATGGCGATGGGCATCAGCATCAAGGTTGTTGCGGTGTTGGAGATCCACATCGACAGCATCGCGGATGTGATGAGAAATCCGAATGCCAATCTGCGAGGAGAGGAACCGACAGTGGTCAAGGTCGCCAGTGCGATTCGACGGTGAAGCCCTGAGCATTCGACCGCTCTCGCCAGCAAGAATCCTCCCAGTAGCAACAGGATCAGGTGGTGGGAGTAGTACTTTGCAGCCACGGAAGCCTTGCAAACGCCGAGTAGCGGCAGCAGCACCGCAGGCACCAACGAAGCGGCGGGGATGGGGATCGCCTCGGTCACCCACCAGGTCACGGTCCAGACCGTGACAAGAAGGGTACCGCGGGCGGCTTCCTCGAGCTCCGCCGGCGCCCCCCAGTATGCTAGCAGACCAAACACCGGGCCGAGCAAGATGGCTCCGAACTTGACCCCTCGTCCGTTCGATGGCTGAGAGCCGCTGCTGTTCATCTGATCCCTCCGAGCGAAACCTGATTGCTGGTACCACGTCTAATTCGCTGCCTCAACGCACCTATCCCTGTCACCTGTGTGTCGTGGTACCATCAGTGACTCTCGATCCCAAGAGGAACTGTAGCAGATCGTATCGGGGAGCCAGCGGATGTCACTTGAGTCGTACCCAGCCCAAACTTCTGCGATACCCTGCTTGAAGTCTGTTTCTCCAGGGAGCCCGATCTTGCACCAACAACTGCGAACCCACCTGTACATCGGGCTGCTACTGCTGTCGGTGCCTCTACTCGGGCTGATCGGTTGCACGACCACCATGCTCCGCCCTGAGGTGATCGACGTTTCTGAAATCTCCAGAGAAAAGGATGTGAAGACCTTCATGGTGTCCCTCAAGGAAGTTGTGCCCCGGCAGCAATTTCAGCAGTGGACGAAGGACCATATCGAGCAGAATCGCCTCGAGATCGAGAACCCGGACCACGAGAACATTCCCATTTTCGAGCTGCATTACCACTTCGTGCACCGTAGTGGGAGATTTCGAACCCGAAGAATTGCCTATGTGATGTGGAGAAGATCAGAAGATAACCCGGCTCGATTCGAACATCAGTTCACGTATCTCGGTTCGGGGATCCCGATGCAATACTGGAGATCCCGATGATTCCACGGTGCTTCTCTCGATCTTCGACCTGCAGCGGAAGATGGCTCGCAACCGGGCTGTTGGTCATGTTGCTGCCGTCGATCTGTGGCTGTGGAGTTTTCTACAAGCACCGTCTCGAAACCCCGGTCGGCCCGCTCTGGACCAACGGAGATATCGAGACGGCACGCAGATACCAGAAGGATCTCGGCTGGATGAAAGCCGGGCTTTGCGAGAGGTTACCCATCATCACAACGGGAGTAGGATCCGCTTCGATTCTGCTCAAGACTGAGGATAGGAACCGAATCATCCGTGAAGATGAGATTCGTACTGCAGGGTGGTACAACCACGCACTGTCTCTGATTCAGTTCACACCCTCCTCTCCGGCAGACCGGATACTTCTGCAACGACAGCCAGATCCCTTCGGGCATAGAACACTTCTCCATGAACTCACTCACCACTACACGGCTGGTGACTCCAGGATCAGATCGAAGTGGTGGCTCACCGAGGCGATCTCCTGTTCGATGGAGAGTTCTTTCCTCGATCACCGCGGCCAGTTTCAGGTCCCACCCCTGCACCCGCTGCAGTATCGCAAGGCGAGAGAAGTGCTTTCTGATCTGGGACGAGCCCGTTTCACCGAGTTCGCCGAGGAGATCGTTTCGGAGTCATGGCTCGGGTTCTATCGAAATGACGGAGAGATCCCCGCTCGATACGCCATCTCCTGGGCGATCCTCTGGACGTTACAGGATCAGATGTCGGGAACTCACGAGACACGCCTGCTGGCAGTCATCGGACTGAAGAAAGACCAGATCGTTGCTCGAATACCCGATGTGATCGAGGCGATCACCCCTTCACTTTCCACCCAGTACCGTCGCTACCTGGAATCCGATCGATACCGACGGTGGGCCATCGACCAGTGGCTACTCGACGATCGCATCGATGGTCGGGCGATACTGGCTGCCATCGAGGTGGAAATGGTGGATTCGCTCGCCTCAGCGTGGGCATGGTCCTGTACCACCAACTTGATCCTGAGGACGAGGTCAAGACTCGACCGCAAGACCAGAAGCGAATGGCAGCAGAGAATCATTGAACAGCTCGAGAGTGGCACGATGGAAGTCAGGCAGGCGATCTGTACCGCGATTCCAGAGTACCGCTGGGCTGATCAGTTGATCCCTGCCCTGATCGAGCTGCTCGAAACGGATCGAGCAGAACTGCGAGCCGCTGCTGCAGCCGCACTCTCCAGAATCTCCCGGCATCCCACCATCGTCAATCCTGCCTTCTGGATCTCCGCAGCCGAGAGCGACCGATCGAGGGAGATCGGAGAATGGCGCACCTGGCTCGGTGAAAACTGATTCCAGATGCCATCACCCGGTGACTTGACCGCATCCTCAGCGCCTCCGATGCTGTACAGTCGATGACCGCTTTCGAAGCAGGAGGAATCCGATGAAGATCAAGGTGTTATTGTTTGCCTCGCTCAGGGATCTTGTTGGCAGTGAGAAGATCGAGGTGGAACTGAAAGAGGGAGCATCGGTGAAAGATCTCATCGGAGCGATCACCGCGGAGTATCCCGCCCTCGGTGAACGGCTCGCCTCGACCCGAGTCGCTGTCGACGACCGTTTTTCAACGGAGTCAGATCCCATCGGTGCCAATTCCGAGGTCGCATTGATTCCACCGGTGAGCGGCGGCTAACCGTGACAGACACCGATGACAACATCCTGGCACGCCTGGTCAGGGAGCCGATTGAGATCCAGCACATCTCCAGCTGGTTGGGAGAACCGAATTGTGGAGCCGTGCTGCTCTTCTGTGGCAATGTCAGGGAGTACAATCGTGGCAAAAGTGTCGCCCGCATCGACTATCACGCTCATGAAACGATGGCTCTATCGGAGTTGAGGAAGGTAGCCCAATTCCTTGTCCACCATGGCGCCACCAGAGCGGTGGCCATCCATCGGCTCGGGTCATTGGATGTCAGTGAGATGAGTATCTTGCTAGGAATCGCCCTGCCCCATCGCAAGACTGGATTTGGCCTTCTCGAACAGGGCATGGAGATGATCAAGTCAACCGTGCCGATCTGGAAGCATGAACACTACCAGGATGGAACGGTCGAGTGGATCGAAGGATCTTGATCACGGTTGAGGACAGGTAGACTCAGACCGGGTAGTCCCTCAACTTGACTCCGTTGTAGATCTGGCGCGGCCGATGAATGCGGTCGTCGGGGTCGGATCGCATCTCCAGCCAGTGTGCAATCCAACCGGGCAACCTTCCGAGCGCAAACATCACCGTGAACATGTTTGTTGGAATGCCAATCGCCCGGTACATGATTCCGGAGTAGAAATCGACATTGGGATACAGGTTCCTGTCGACGAAGTAGGAGTCGTTCAGTGCCACATCTTCGAGCCTTCTGGCGATGTCGAGAAGGGGATCCTGAACACCGAGGTGATCGAGCAGGCGATCGCAGGCTTCCTTGATGATCTTTGCGCGCGGGTCGTAGTTCTTGTATACGCGGTGGCCGAATCCCATCAGTCGAACCGATGAGTTCTTATCCTTGACCAGTTCGATGTAGCGAGCGACATCCCAATCGCCCTCGTGAATCGTGGCGAGCTGGTCGAGAACCGCCTGGTTAGCGCCTCCATGGCGTGAACCCCACAGAGAAGTGATCCCCGCTGCGATGCATGCATAGAGGTTCGTCAAGGCACTCCCTGCCATTCGAACCGTCGCCGTCGAACAGTTCTGTTCGTGATCAGCGTGGAGAATCAGCAGTAGGTTGAGTGCCCTCTCCACCTCTGGATCGACATGGTAAGGCTCCGCAGGAACTCGAAACATCATGTGCAGGAAATTACCGCAGTAGGAGAGTGAGTTGTCGGGATAGATGAATGGCTGCCCGATGGACTTCTTGAAGGAGAATGAAGCCAGCGTTCTCACTTTCGAGAGCAACCGGCAGACAGTCAGATCGATGTCGGTGTCCTGCTCAGGGTTCTCGTTCTCCGTATAGAAGGTCGACAGCCCCAGCACCATGGCTGACAGAATCGCCATCGGGTGTGCCGAAGATGGAAAACCATCAAAGAAGTGCCGCATGTCTTCATGAATCATCGAGTGGCGCCGTAGACTCTGTCGGAACTGTTCATACTGTTCCGGAGTCGGCAACTCACCATGGATCAGGAGGTAGGAAGTCTCGACGAAGTTCGAGTTTGCGGCCAACTGCTCGATCGGGTAGCCACGGTATCGAAGAATCCCTTCTTCTCCATCGATGAAGCAGATGGAACTCTTCGTCATTCCAGTATTCACATACCCAGGATCGAGAGTGATGTAACCGCTCTGCTTACGCAGCGAGCTGATATCAATACCCTTCTCGCCCTCTGAACCTGTGAATATCGGGAGTTCAATCTCCTGGTCATCGAGTCGAAGGATCGCCTTCTCCGTCTTTGTCTTCCCGTCCATCGAGTTCCACGTCCGTCCATCATTACACTGACTTGACTGTAATAGTGTCAGCATGAGTTTCCTGCACCCGAGATCGACCCGACCCGGGAGTCCAGGATGTAGTCAACAAGGAGGACCAACGGGGTACCGCGGCGTGGCGATCGCAGGACCGAATCCTGGCCAGGGAGCCGAGGAGCCCCGTGGGTCCGGAATTCGATCATCGATGCAAAATCATACCGGGGCAAGGGGTTCCACCGACTGTAACGACAAGCTGGCTGCCACCATCGCGTCGTCAAATCCTCGAGGGTTCGGTCCGATCCAGCCCATCGAATTGCCACCCATCGAGGGATCGAGCGATGGGAACCCTGCGACCGATGCCAAATGCCTGCGGTGAGACCCGCAGGATGGGTGCGGACTGGCGACGCTTGTGCTCGCTCGATTCGATCAACTGGACAACACGCTCGACCATCTCCGCATCCGAGCCGTTGGCGAGGATGTCCCGAGCAGACTGCCTGCCTTCGATCCAGGCCTCGAGTACCTCGTCGAGCTGGTCGTAGGGTGGAAGAGAGTCCTCATCGCGCTGATGAGGTGCCAGTTCCGCGGAAGGGGGCTTGTCGAGTGTCGCCTCCGGCACACAACCCTCGTGACACTCCAGTTGCGCGATGGCGTAGACCTCGCGCTTTCTGACATCTCCGAGCGGAGCCAGGCCGCCGCACATGTCGCCATAAAGAGTGCAGTACCCGACTGACAACTCGGACTTATTGCCGGTGGCCAGCACCAATGCTGATTCACGATTGGAGATGGTCATCAGCACCGTACCTCGGATTCGCGCCTGCAGATTCTCCTGGGCAACACCCCACTCTCCGGTGCCGAGTAGAGGTTCCATCGTCGAGCGAAAGGTCCGATAAACAGGGTCGATCGAGACCTCCTCGAAATCGATGCCAAGCCGTCGGGCCAGATCTCTCGCATCCTCCAGACTACCTTCCGAGGAGAACGGTCCCGGCATCCCGACTCCCAGAACCTTGCTGGCTCCGAGCGCCTTCACCGCCAGCAGCGCAGTCACCGCGGAATCGATGCCGCCTGAGAGTCCGATCACTGCCCGATCGATGCCACACTTGAGGAAGTAATCTCTGATCCCCAGGATCAGGGCATCGGAGATCTCCTCCACCTCGCCGATTTCAGCGCCGGTTGGTGGAGTTGCAGATCTCTGCTCTCCGACGATGCGAACTTCCTCGCTGAAGGCTGGCAACATCTCGACCGATCCATCAGGGGTCGCCAGCAAACTGGCGCCATCAAAGATCAACTCGGTATTTCCACCGATCAGGTTGGCGAGAACCACATCGACACCGAAGTGAGTGGCCTGATCGATGAAGAGTTGTCGGCGTACAGCGCTTTTACCCCGATGAAATGGACTGGCGGAGGGACACAGGATGATCTCAGCACCCGCATCTACCAGTTCCTGTCCTGGATCTCGACTGTAGCCCGGCTGGCCGGGAACACTGTCGGTCCACAGATCCTCACAGATGGCGATCCCGACCTGACGGCCGCAGATCTGATGCACTCCAACTGCGCCACCGGGCTCAAACGTTCTCGCCTCGTCAAAAACATCATAGGTCGGCAACAAGATCTTGTCGGAGTAACCGACGATGCGTCCCCCCTCGATGACTGCAGCGCTATTGTGAACTGGCCTGGCGGCACCATCCTGGCTACGGCGAAGAGTTCCGACCACGACCGTAGGTTTCCCTGACAGTTTCCGGGCAAGGTCAACCGTGACTCTCTCCACCGCAGCGATGAAATCGGGCCGCGTCACCAGATCGAGGGGCGGGTAACCACAGATCGCCAGCTCGGGGAAGACCACGAGATCAGCAGAGGCGACGGAATCGACCGCATCGACGATCCGGTCACTGTTGCCGACCAGATCGCCAACGGTAGTGTTGATCTGTCCAATGGCGATACGCACGATCTCGTTATCCCATCATCCGGAAGCCGCCATCGACATAGATGACTTCCCCCGTGATCCCGCTCGCAAGTGGAGAGAGCAGGAAAGTGGCAGTATTTCCGACCTCCTCGGTGGTCACACCTCGGCCCAGGGCGGCTCGCTTCTCGACCTCGCTAAAGATCTCCGAGAAACCGCTGATCCCACGCGCCGCCAGCGTCTGGATCGGACCCGCGCTGATGGCATTGACCCGGATGCCTCGCTCGCCCAGATCCATCGCCAGGTAGCGCATACTCGCCTCGAGGCTCGCCTTGGCAACTCCCATGACGTTGTAGCCACGCACAGCACGCTCCGCGCCGATGTAACTGAGAGTGATCATCGCTGAACCGGGCTCCATGCGGCTCGCCGCCGCTCGCGCAAGTCTGGTGAAGGACCAGGCACTGATATCGTGTGCTTTCAACCATCCTTCACGGCTGGTGTCGATGTAGCAGCCCTCCAGGTCCTCCTTGTCTGCAAATCCGATCGAATGAACCAGGAAATCGAGACCACCCCACTTCTCATCCACTGCAGCAAACAGTTCTTCGATCTGAGATTCATCACTGACATCGCAGGGGAGTAGTATTTCTCCGTCGACCTGCTCGGCGAGAGGCCGAACACGTCGCTCCAGCCGCTCTCCCTGGTAGGTAAAACCAAGCCGTGCGCCACCCTGATGGAGTACCTGCGCGATCCCCCAGGCGATGCTGCGGTCATTCGCGACTCCAAGCACAAGCCCGCGGCGTCCCGAGATGCAATCGGCGAAAGCCATCGGTCCCCCTTTCAGGTACCTCCTTGATCCTAACCCGATGAGCACATCGAAGGGAGCAATCCGCAGTGGATGATCCAGAGATGGTCAACGCCCCCGGAGACCTCCATCGAGGTCCCCGGGGGCGCCTGTGTTCTCGTATCGATCGGTTCAGGAGCCTGGCTCCACTCGGATCACAATTGTGATCCGCGCGGCTCAGGGTCCTTCTTCTCATCCGAATCCATCCCCTCGGTGACTCGTTCCTGGAAGGTATACCCCTTGATTCCGCCCTCGACGATGGAATACCGGGAGGCCACCCAGCCGAAGTACTTGTTGAGCAATGCCGACTCCGGAATATTTTCAGGATCGAACAGGAACAGCAGTTCCTCGTTCGACGCGATATCCGGGATCATCAGTGGCAACATGCCAACCATCGGTCTGACCATGTCCGCCACTTGACTGAGATTCTGCCCCAGGTGGGTCATTGATATCGACCAGCCCTGGGTGGACTTGATCTTGGCCATCATCGCAGCAGTGCGCTTGTCGGAGCCGAACGCTTCTCCGCCCTCGTCATCGAGCAGACGTAATGCCGCCTTCACATCGTCGACGGAAGTGGAAAAAATCAACCAGTCACCATCCATGGTCCAGGCAGGAATCACTGATGAACCCCCACCTGCGAACTCCGGTGGCACATCCCCGAGTGGATCAAAACTCCACACGTTCCGCCCCAGAAACTCTTGCTGCTCGATGGTCGCTCCCATCATCTCGGGGCCCGCAAGGCTCTCCATCAATTTTTCCCAGGGTCCTCGATCTCGGAGTTTGGCACAGATCACCACCGGTGGAGTGGCAGCTCCACCCATCATCGCAGCCATCGGATTGAAGGCCGGTGTCGACGCATCCACCGGCGGAGAATATGAACAGAGCGACCCCTCGATGGAGTCCACCAGTTCCATCACATCGATACCCGTCTGCAGTTTCACATCCTCGAGTCCCGCCTCCATCACGGCCGCCATCTCTTCCGGATCTTGCTCGCTGATCACAGCCCCGATGGAGACGATGATGTCGAAGAGTTTCGAGAGTTCGAAACGCATCAGGCTGAAGGACGCTGTTCCCTCGGGAACAAATCCAGGGATGCTGATATCGGAGTTTGCAGCCGGAATGATGCCCAGGATTCCCTTACGGCCCTCGATTCCCACGATGGCATCGGCGCCGATACCATCCTCGGTGTAGTAGCCCCGACTTGCCATACCACTGATGGTCTCAAGGCCGATGGCGTCGATGATCTTCGAAGGCTTGAACGCATCAGCAAATGTGTCGCCATCTTCTCCATCGAAACCGGGTTCAGGTGGGCCGCCACCTCCCGCAAACATGTCGAGCATGGGGATCAGGTTCCACAGTGCATCGAGATTGAAATAGA
>JYMV01022617.1_pt1 | contig 13570 bp, 11 predicted proteins | sample 338911 | NCBI WGS metagenome assembly JYMV01 (sample SAMN03354496, study PRJNA234377) | hydrothermal vent metagenome | biome: Deep sea; feature: Hydrothermal plumes at the Eastern Lau Spreading Center, Western Pacific Ocean; material: Seawater | place: Tonga | collected 2009 | depth 2000 m m
CGCATAACGAGATAACCGTATCGGGGTTTTCCGACAGGCAGCCAATCTGGCTGCGAATGCAAACGTTGATCCCCGCTTTAACACCCATTTTTACCAGTCGGCGAAGTCGCTCGATTTCCTCGTTAAAGGGAGTGCCGAGTTCCGCGGAAGGAACGGTAACGGAAATCACCTTGGTGGCCTTGGCTAACTGGCAAATCGCCTCGAACTGCTGATAATAAGTTTCGCCTTCGGCAGCAATCATGACATCGTAAGCCATCACATCCATTCGATTGGTGTGAGCACAAATGGCAATTGACTTCTCTAACTCGGCAGTGACGAATTCAGGTGTCAGCTGAGGACTTCCATCATGGATGGTAATTTCCAGCGCACCGAATGCCAGATCCGCGAGTCGTTCGACCGCTTCTGCTAAAGCCATTTCAGCGTAACAAGCTGTTGATGCAGCGACAAACACTTCTTCAATCCCCTTCTTCTCGGCTCCTGGAAACAAGTAACAAGGCCATAGCTTACCGAGTTCCCTGTCAGTAAGGCAACACCATCCAAAGTAGAAGAGCTTCTGCGGTGGGAGTATAGCCACCGCTGATCGGTCGCCTTACAATGAAACTTCGTATTCCGTGGGAAAAAAGTTAGTTAGTCCTGTACCGGTGAGTTGCCGGGTGCGTCTTTGCGGCCACCGGGCGGCCATCAGCGCCTGATCCATCATCCCAAGAGGTTTCTCGTTATGTCATCAAGTTCTGATCCTCCAACCGAAGATGCTCCGAAACCCGCTGCTCAAGCTCCGGATCCTGCTCCCATGGCCCCTACGGTCATTGTCCAAACCACTGGGGGTGGACGCCTGCAACGTTTCTTGAGTTTCGTTGGCTGGACTGGATTTATCTTGTGTGCGTTTTCGTTGATGAGTCATTTGGGTGCCAAAACTGACTATTTTGACACTTCCGAGGGTATCAAGGAGCAGTTTCATTCACGCTCCCAGGATGCCAAAGACAAGATTGCCATCATCTCCATCTCCGGAGTGATTCTAGAAGGGGATGGTTTTGTTAAACGGCAAATTGACCGTATTCGAGCAGACGATGACGTACGGGCCGTGGTTTTACGTATCGATACCCCGGGTGGCACGGTGACTGGTTCGGATTATATTTTCCACCACCTGGTCAAACTGCGAGAAGAAAAAAAGATTCCGCTAGTTGTCAGCATGGGAAGCATGGCCACCAGTGGTGGTTATTACATCGCCATGGCTGTCGGTGACCAGGAGCAATCGATCTTTGCAGAACCGACCACGACTACCGGTTCGATTGGAGTCATCATTCCGCATTATGATTTCAGCGGTTTCTTAGAACGCTGGAATATCAAGGATGATTCCATTGCCAGCCATGAACGCAAACAGATGCTGAGCATGACGCGAGAATTAAACCCTGAGCACCGTTTGATCGTCCAGGAATATATCAACGAATCGTTTCTTCGATTCAAGCAGATCGTCAAGCAGGGTCGCCCTGTTTTTCGCGACGGTACACAACACATCACTGACAAGGCGACCGGTACCGACCTGGCCACCGGTGAGATGTTCAGTGCCCAGAAAGCCAAAAAATATCAGCTCATTGATAAGATTGGTTTCCTGGATGAAGCCCTTGACCGAGCCGCTGCCCTGGCCAATCTGCAACCGCAGAACGTTCGCATCGTGCAATACAAGAAACCGACCAGCCTGCTCAATCTCACGGGGCTTGCCCAGCAGCAGGCAACCGGCAACCGTTTGCAGACACTCTTAGAGCTGGCCGCGCCTCGTGCCTATTATCTGACAACTTCCCTGCCCGTGCTGATCACCGCGACCGGGATGGAACCACTGGGCGATCAATAAACTGACTACTGTCACGCTCAGGCGGCCGCGGTCGGCCACTACCACCACCCGTTCTACCACTTCCACGTCGTCCGCCACCGCTGCGGCCAGTCCGACTTCCTGACCGACTGGTGCCACCCGGTTCCAGGTCACCTCGATAGCGATAGTAATACCATTTCAACTGTTGCTTCAAACGCTCACCGGACAGGTGTTCCAAGCGTTCCTGGTCTTCGGGTTTCAATTTAAAGTCCGGGGTGCTGTCAGTTACCAGTTCACCACGCCGAAAGGCTGCAAGCGTTTCATCGCTGACCCTGGGAAGGGCTTTACGACGACTCATCAGGGCCGCGCGAACCCATTGACGGACCAAAACCGTCTCTTCCTTGCTTCCTTCTGCCTGGTCAAACAACTCCTGACCACGCGAGGAAAGTTCTCCACGTAGTCGCTGAAATTCTTCCGGAATGGACAACAGCTTAGTCAACGGAGATTCTGTCGAATCCAACCGCCCCCGGTACAAAGCTCCCATGGCCATAAGACGTCGACGCTGCTGCGGGTCTGAAATCTGTTCCAAGCGTGTTCTATGTTCAGAACTAAAGCTGGCCATGATTTCAGCTTCATTATCTTTTATTTTCCCGGCAAATCTGTCCAACGACTCTTCCAACCACTTGGAAATACTGGTCAAGTCATTTGCTGGCAATTCCTTTTCCAACAGTTCAGCAAACTTTCGCTGTTCCTGTTCTCTGATAATTTGCTGAATTCGCTTGATTCGTTCTTCCGCTGGCAAGCTCAGCAAGTCGGCCCGTTGCCTGGAACGCAAGCCGCTCAGCCACTCGTGGTATCGAACCATTACTTGATGCAAGCGGTCTGATTGCGGATCAGCAATGATCTGCGAGTGGAGCTGCCGATTTTTCGCTTTCGCGTTTTCATCCAGCCCCTTGAACTGGTCCCATTTCTTCCGCAGCGATTCTTTCTCAGCCAGGCTCATCCTCTGCACAACTTGAGCACGTTCCTTCTCCGTCATCTTGTTGAGTTCCAGCGAGTTATATGGCTGCTCCGGATTCGCCGGTTCTAGCGGCGGATCATCCGCCGACGTTTGCATCACCGCCACGAGCGCAACGGTAGCCAGCAAAACGAAACTGAATATCCAGCGCGATCGCCTGTTAAATGGCATCGTCCAACTCCTCGTCAAAAACTCCTGATGCTTCCAGTTGTTTCAGGAATTCCATGCTCTCAATCGGATCATAAATATCGATTTCCTGAACCAGTGGCAAATCCCTTAGCAACTCTTGATTATCACGGTTATTGAACTGACTAACGAGCAAAAAGCCGCCCCAGGCAGCTGCAGTTGCACTCAACAACCCAATCACCCAGATGACATGTCGCCACGTTTTTCGACGAACGACTGTCTCATTGGCTTCACTCTCCGCAGAAACAACAATCAGTTCCACGGTACTCTTTGTAAATGACTCATCCGAACTAACACGAGGTAACTCGTCCATCAAATCCCAAGCCTGCTGCAACTGCATCAGCCGCAACCGGTACTCTGCGTTTTTCGACAGTTCATCCTCAATACGCGAAACGCCGTCCCGGTTGAGTTCACCATCGAGATAAGCGACCAGCTCTTTATTCAAGGCGTGATCTTCCGTATCGTGGATTTCGTTGTTTTCTGCATTCATGGTTCAAATTGTGTTAATCCATAGTGGTTGTTACTAATCTCACTTCTCGAGATCGTGGGAACTCGATTCGACCTCGGGACCCATCGTCCCCTTATCAATATAGGGCTCAAGAATGTCCCGCAAATTCCCTCGCGCTCGAGACAACAAACTCTTAACAGCCGGTGTCGATAAATCCATTGCTTCGGCAATGTCTGCATAAGTCATCCCTTCAAACTTGGAAAGCAACAGGGCCATCCGCTGACGGTCATTGAGGGACTCCATTGCCAGGCGCACCATTTCCGCCCGCTCAGCACTGTCAATTTGTCGTGCCGGCATCAGACCACTGGCCGCCTGGGCAAGGGTCTCCAGTGAAAAAGAAGGCAAGGCGCCGCTGGACTTGGAAACGATGTTTATCTCGCGTCGCCGCGATGCTGACCGCAGCGCATTGCTGGCAACATTGTGAGCAATCTTGAACATCCAGGTGGAAAATTTCGCACCCGGAACGTATCGTTTCCTGGCACGATAAATACGCAGGAATACCTCTTGAGCCAGGTCTTCCGAATGGTCTCGCCCCCTGACCAGGTGACGAAACAGCGAAAGCAAACGACCCTGGTAGCGCGTCACCAGCTCCTCGAAAGCTGCCGCGTTGTCATCGCGCACCTGGAGCATCAACCTAACGTCTGGATCCAGATCTTCGTAATTCGGCACCGTCTGCTCTTGCATCAACAAAGGATTAACTCACCGACCAAAAATGGTCTTGCGCAACCGTGAAAACACTCGACCACTCTACCTAACAGACAACTTTAGCGATCAAACCTTTTCACTATTGCTAAGGTATCAGTCTAAACAATCAGTGTTGGCTCGGCCACCATCAGAGAACTCGGAGACCAACCCTGTCACGCAATCGCACATCAAACTTAAACCCCCAACCAGCGACAAAGTTGCTTAAGGAATCGTATCTAGAGCGAAGAAAGGCGGATTTCTCCTGGTTTATACGGGCTGAAAAAAGAGTCTTAAAAGACCCCAGGCCCCGTCTATTCGAGGGCCACCAGGGAATCGTCAGGGCCCGTTACTCCCCGCCGCAACTGGCCACAGGCCGCATTGATCGAATCCCCTTTTCGCAATCGGAATTGCACGTTCAGACCACCGTCCTGCAAGATAGCACCAAACTGCGAAGTAGCCCGTTTCGACGGAGTCCGGTAGGGCAAACCCATCACCGGGTTATAGGGTATCACGTTCAGCAGTGCCCTTCGAGAACGCAATAACGACACCAGCCCATGAGCATGCTCCGGTTGATCATTAATGTCAGCCAACAACACGTATTCGTAAGTCAATCTACGACCCGTTAATTCAAAGAAATAATCTGCTGCTGCCAGGATTGCCTCCAGGCCTGTCTTGGTATTAGTCGGAATCAACTGGTTCCTCAACTCGTCATCCGGTGCATGCAACGAGACGGCCAGCTGGTAGTGACGATCCTGCTGAGCCAGTTGCCGGATGGCCTCCGGCAGGCCAACGGTGGAAATCGTGACACGACGAGTACTAATTCCCAATCCGTCACTCGAAGTAACTGCCTCCAAGGCAACCAGCAATTGAGACAGATTGGCCAGTGGCTCACCCATACCCATCACCACGATATTGCTGATCCGTTCCGAAGTCGGCAACAACTGCTGTAAACGTAAAACCTGTTCAATAATTTCAGCTGAGGTCAGGTTCCGATCCACTCCATCAAGGCCACTGGCACAAAACACACAACCCATTGCACAACCCACTTGAGTGCTAATGCAAATGGTTCGACGAGAACCTTCTCGAATCATCACACACTCAATGCGACCTCCGTCAGCGAGTTGCAAGACCAGTTTTTCCGTGCCATCGGGATCCTGATGAGACTGGACGATTTCAGTCTGCCAGATCGCAAACGTACTCTTAAGTTGTTGCCGTAGCCCTTCCGGCAAATCGGTCATCAGGTCAAATTCAGCAGCACGACCAGCGAACAGCCACTTGGTTAGCTGCCGAGCCCGGTAGTCAGGAAAATCATGTTCCTGCATCCAGAGCTTAAGCTGTTCAGGCGATAATTCCAGGATTGGCTTCATGTTAGTTGCTCAGAAATTGTCTGCTGGATTTGCTGCGAACTCAAAGCAGCTTCGAAGGCAGCTAAATCCTCGCAGACGTAATGGCTGCAAAGACGAATGACCCAGTTGCGTGCCAAGGGACTGATGCTGATCACCACTTTCCCGTGAGAATAAGCTTCCCAAATCTCAATGGCCGTCCCCATCGAAGCCTCTGGAACATAGGCCACCACGACATCCACTTCACGACACATCTGATTGTGGCCAACAAAGGTAGCTCTTGCCGTCTCATCGTTATACCCTAGCGATCCTTCGTTTCCCTGGAGCGGATCGTAAATCTCACTCCCCTGAAAATACTCGTTTAACAGCTTCGTCAACTGCCCCCGATAATCCTGTTCCTCCAGCGTATCGCCCCGGTTGGATCCTTGCATGATCCCCGCCAAAAAAAATCTCATGTTCCCGTTCTTCCTGACTAACAAAAAAGTAGAGATCAGACTACGATCTAGAATACGTTTAAGTTCTCGGAAAACCAACCACCGCTTGCCTCGAATCTCAACTTCCGTCACAAACGGCTAGCCACCCATCGACGCCATGCCCCAATCAACAAACCCTGCGATTGACTCAAAACTGGCCCTGCAACACGTCATGAAGCTGATGGCCATCGCCGGCAAAAGTGGCCAGGAATCCCAGGCAGCAGATTACGTAACCCAGGCACTGCTAAAAGCGGGTGCAGCGCCTGCTTCGATTGAATCGGACGCCGCCCATCGTCGTTCACCCAATGGTGGCGAGTGCGGTAACCTGGTCATCAAGTTGCCCGGTACCGTCAGGGCACCACGGCGGATGTTGTCTGCTCACCTCGATACCGTACCGATCTGTGTCGGCTCCGAACCGCGGCGCAAGGGGCAACTCGTTCGTTCCGCCAATCCAGCTACCGGACTGGGCGCCGATAACCGGGCCGGTACGGCAGTCTTGCTCTCCACCGCACTGCACCTGCTGCGACACCAGTTACCTCATCCACCACTCACCTTTTGCTGGTTTGTGCAAGAAGAGACCGGTTTGCTCGGAGCTCGACATGTCAGTAAAGGACTGCTCGGAAATCCAAAACTTGCTTTCAACTGGGACGGTGGTGGAGCCACCAAGTTGACGATCGGAGCAACAGGTGGCTACCGACTGCGAATTGAAATTGACGGACTGGCCAGCCATGCTGGCGGTGCGCCAGAAAAAGGGATCAGCGCTATTTCCATCGCGGCACTTGCCATCGCTGATCTGCAACAAAATGGCTGGCACGGACTGATCCGCAAAGGAAACCACGAGGGAACCAGCAATGTTGGCTTCATCGAAGGTGGTGAAGCAACCAACGTGGTAACAGACCACGTGGCAATCCGGGCCGAGGCCCGCAGCCATCACCCCGGATTCCGTAAACGCATTGTGACCCAGATCGAAAAAGCATTTCAAAAAGCGGTCAAACAAGTAAAAAGTAGCGAGGGAAAAACGGGCCAAGTCCGTATCGAAAGTCGACTGGATTATGAATCCTTCCGACTCTCCACCCGCGAACCCTGTATCCAGGCTGCTCAAGATGCTGTGCAATCACTGGGACATCAGGCAGTTTTGGCGATCGCCAACGGCGGACTTGACGCCAATTGGACAACACGCCATGGTATCCCGACAGTTTCTCTGGGTTGCGGACAAGCCAATGCTCATACCGTCTCAGAATCGCTCGACATACGTGAATATCAGCTGGCTTGCCAAATTGCCCTTCAGTTGGCCACCCAAATTGAGAATTGAGTCCCATGGAACTTGACGATGAACTTTGCCTCTGCTTCCACGTTACGCAACGGAAAGTGATTAACTACATCCGTATTGAGCAGCCACGGCGGGCAGCCCAACTGGCTGACTGTTATGGCGCAGGGACTGGTTGTGGCTGGTGCCGACCCTACCTGAGGAAATTGTTCGAGCAACTGGCAGACAGTACAGGGACAGATACCCAACTGCCAACCCGGGATGAATATGCACGGCAACGGTCCGATTATGTGAAGGCAGGCAAAGGGACACCCCCGCCGGGGGCGACAGCCAGCAATCCTGACCAGTCCTAAGCGGCCACAACCAACTCACGAACAACCGGATTTCGTGGCCAAGGGACTGGTCAGTCCGAACTGGCGAAAACTGGACAAATCCGCTATGATACAGATTCGATGGACGAAAATGGATTGTCCACCGTCATCCTCCAACGCTTTTGCCTGACCCTCAAAACCACTAAATAGCCGGTTAACAGGCCAGAGTAGTCCCTGTTCCTAGCAGCAATTGTGAGATCAAATGGCGCGAAAAGTAGCCAAGAAAAAGACAGCCACCGAAAAAACAACCACCAAGAAAAAGGCGGCAACTTCTAAGAAAACCACCAAGAAAAAGGTTGTAAAGAAACAAGCTGCCAAGAAAACAACCAAGAAGAAGGTTGTCGAAAAGAAAGCACCCAAGAAGAAGACTCGACGCAAGAAAAAAACGGCCGAAGATGTGCGTCTCAAGGCCACCTGGGGGGTTTTTAGCCAAACCTTAAAACAAGTTGCTTCGTTCGAGTACCATCAGAAAAAACAAGCCTTGGACAAATGCGCTGCCCTTAGCAAGTCCGGTAAACCCCCTCACTTTGTCAGGGTTGTTAAAGAGCCGATCGAAGAACCCTTGGAAGAAGAAGGTTAAGTCGTAGCGGTCGCAGTCTTGCTAATGGTTCGATAGAATACCATGTTCACCATCCTGGCCATGTCGTAACCTGAAAGCCAAGTGCCGTGGTACACGATAGCAATCCAAACTATGTAGCAGGCATGCAAGCCTTCTGCATCTTGTGCCTCCTCTTATTGGCCGGCTGCCAGGGCGAAACTGATCAGCAAACTTCTGCGCCTCAGAAAGCGAGTAAACCGGCAGCCAAGCCAGCAGCCAAGCCACTCACCTTACGAACTGTCTCCGAGGCTTCTCTAAACCTCGCTGAGGTCCTGGGTGATGCGAATCCCGTCGAACCAGGAAAACTGGAGATCGCCGGCCCGCTTGACTGGGGCCGGGCATCACGCAGTTCAGATTATGTCGCTCGTTTCTACCTGGACAGAACTCGCCGCACCCGGTTACCGCGTATTTGGATTACCGCAGAAACGATCTCCGAGCCAGCGATAGAAACCGTCACCAAAGAGAATGTCATTGAGTATGCCACGCTGGTTGCCAGCCAGTTAAGAAGTGAATCGGATCAGGAGTTGCTGGAACCGGTCATACCGATGCTCATTGGAAGTCGACCTTGCGCTCGTTACGTGCGGCAAACGCGCTTCCAATTCAAAGATGGCAACAACCAGCGGTCCGTAGTCGGAGAACGCCAGGTGTTGATGACCATGGTGGCTGGTCGTCAATTCACCGTCGATCTACACGTCCTGCGTGGTGACATCAAACAGTTTCGTGACCTGGCGTACGCCGTCCTGGCCGGTATGAACTTCCTGGACGCGGCAGAACCGGAACCAGCCGAAGAGCCAGCCACCGAGGACAAACCAGCCACCGAGGACAAACCAGCCACCGAGGACAAACCAGCCACCGAGGACAAACCAATTCATACGCTGATCTGCCACCATCGGAACTAGGCGGTCATTCTTTCTTAGGTACCGCAATCGCAAAAACATGGGTCTTGTTGGCGATGTACAACACATCGTTGGCAACGACCGGTGTACTGTAGACCGAATTGCCCATGTTGATTTCGGCGATCGGATCATGTTTTTCCTTCGATAGATTGAAGACACATACATCCCCGTCTTCATCACCAATGTAAACATGATCTTCTACAATCAAGGGTGATCCCCAGGCTGCTGCCAGCATGTCATAAGTCCAGTGAACCGATCCTGTCTTGGCATCGAGACAGTGAAAGAGGCCGCTAAAATCAGAAATATACAGCAGGTTATTCTTGATGGCCACGGTTCCACAACTTCGATGCATTTGCTCTTCAAAATCAATCTCACCGTTATCGTCCTGATCGTAATTGGAGTAATGCCAAATGACGGCTGAATTCTGATTGTCCCGGGCCGCTTGACCATCTTCTTCAATAACCGCCTGCAAGCGAGCCGGTGGGAGCGGCTTGCCCGTCTTTACATCAACTGCCAGTTGACGACTCACGTCCCCTCGCTTTGTCGGATCGAGGCACCAGAGGTGTCCTTCTCCCTCGCCATGCTCAGGGTCCTGGCCAACCGCCACGTAAACACGACCTTCATGAATCACGGGAGTCGCAATGATATTGTTGCGAGTTCCGCGACCACCCAACCGCCAAACGGAAGTCTTGGGATTGGCGTCGAATTTCCAGAGCAATGTGGGGCTTCCATCTTTCCCCTGGTCAGCCCCAAAACTGTAAACCCAGCCATCCCCCCCGGCAAAGATTACCTGGGGAACATCGCCCAGGATACCGACCGTCGGTGACGACCATTGACCATGCAAGATGTTGGCACCGGGAGACTTGTCCGTCCAATAGACTTCGCCCGTGTTCTTGTTCATGGCAATAAAACTGGGTGCTGCAGGTTGTGGCAAATTGATATGTGACTCATCAAGCCCATTGGAAGTGTTGACGAACAGGACGTCACCAAACGAAGTCACAGAACAACTGCACATGTTGTGCTGTGACACTTTCAAGTTCTTCATCATGTCAAATTTCCAAACGACGTCAGCTTCATTCTTGTCATCCGGAGTGACCACCTTGAAAGCGCTTAACTTCGGGCCCTGCAACTTAATCACAAGCTCACGATCGGAATTGCCTACCATGGCCTGCACATTCCATTGCTTGCCACTGTCCGCTCCAGTGACCATCACCTCTGCTGGTAATTCCATACCGGCACTGGCAAATGCTTTCAGCACTGCCTCGGTCAATTTACCTTCTTTCAAAGCAGCAATGGCCGGGGCCACAGTATCCGTTTTCGGATCGGGTCCTTGACGCATATCAAACAGTCGAGCCAATTCATTCTTGACAGCGCCGTCATCCTCGCCGTCATAGTATCCCTCCGCATCAAGACAAATCACTTCGCCACGGCTGCCCACGAACCAGAGTCGATTGCCTTCCACCAGCGGCGCACAGCAGATTCCCTGCAAGGGCCAGTCATGGACGCGGCCAGTCGGCAATTTTTCACTTGAATGCTGCCAGAGAAACTTCCCGGTAGCTTCTTCAAAACAGATCAAGCACCCCAGATCGACTCGTGCTCCGTAGCGTTGGAGGTAGCCTGCACTGTTATTGGTACCAACAAACAAACGGCCACCCGAAATCACTGGATTGCCATAAGTCTGGCTACCAACTCGGGCTACCCATTTGATATTGAGGGCAGAACTGGGATCCCAGGCCCGTGTCTTGCGATCAAACTTACCGACTTCCCATTCGATCGGGATGCCTTTGCCGATCGGCACGTTGTTTCGTAGCGAGTTACCACCCCATTGAGACCAGTCGCCCGCCACGATGACAGGATTCTTTGTGGGTACATTCGACGACTCTCCAGTTTCTTCGCCAGCAGTCGCCTCGTCGTCAGGAGTCTCGTCGCCAGGAGTCTCGTCATCAGGAGTCCCGTCGTCAGGAGTCGCCTCATCGTCCGGAATCGCGTCGTCGTCACCAGTATCGTCGTCGTCACCAGTGTCGTCGCCAGTGTCGTCTTCCGAAGCTGCCTCATCGTCCTCAATCTCATCTCCGGGCTGCGCCTCGTTATCGGGAGCCTCGCTCTCTGTAGAGCTGTTCGCGGTTTGACCGTCGGTATCCGTATTTTGACAGCCGGCCAAAATCAACATCCCCAGGCCCATCCACACAACACTCGTAACTACGACAGCAGACCATTGCATTTTCATCATCCGATAAGTCTCCTCGTTAAATCCTGTGGTAAACGCCTGGCTTTGACGTTCTAATTTTCACTCACTTGAATATTGTCCAGATAGATTTCAGCATCCTTAGCATTCCCAAAAAGGCCTGGGCTACCGGACCTGTTAGGTACATCATCGCTGGCCTGGATGGTCCACTCCGCCGGTTCTTTCTTGTCACGCAACCAGACTTTTCCTCGTAAGACCGCTTTGCCATCCTCAACCGCTGTTTGAAACTTCATGTGATACCATTGATTTGGTTGCCAGGGAAAGTCAATCGTCTTGGCCATTCGCAATTGAGGCACCCAGCTGCGAATCTGTAACCGTTGGTTTTCTCCCTGCAGATCCATCGTGTACCCCTGGGCGATCAACCCAATATCGGGAAGCTTGTCATTGGTAATGCCTCCCTGCACATCTGCTTCAATCGTGTAATTGGAGAGTTCGGAATGACCGAACCAGCAGCGACTGCGCGTTCCTTTGGGAATCGTAGTGATCTTCACCATCACGTTACTACCATCTTTCTCTCGAACCACATGGCGGTAACGCGCACCAACCCAGGTAACCGGAGGATCATTGAGTCCATCGAAGGTGAACTTCCAGGGTAGATCAGGAACAATCCGCGCCCGCGCCTTTCCAGTCAGTTCACCAACACGAGCAGTCACGACGGTCGCCGAATGGACTGCTTCCGCAGCCGCCTGGTACTTCCCGCCACCGTCAATCGTGCCACTGCCCTGGACCGCAAACTCAACGCCACTATCCAATTGTTTCAAGAACTGGCCAGCCTGGTTAAACAGGCGTACCTTGTATTGCTGGACCTGTCCGGGGCGCAACAGCGCATCGGCGGGAACCAACTGCACGTGGGCCACCTGCTGGTCATCCGCCACGGCTTGTTCCGCTGAACTCACCGGTAAAGTCCCGACGCCATGCGTTTTCGACTTGTCCTCCAGGCAATAGAGGGCATCGGTGGTATGCAAGTAAATACGACCGTGTGAGCAAATCGGAGAGGCATGGCACTCTTCGCCCTTTGGCAAACGTCCGTATTTCAGTTTCGTAACACCTTTGTCCTCGTCGGGCTTGAGAATGTACCAGCGACCATTTGCCGTGCAGATATAGATCTTGCCATCGGCCAGCAGCGGACTGGGGCGCATCACGGTTCCTAAGGCAATCCGTTTTGCCACTGGTTCACCCGTTTTTGCATCCAAGACGTGCAGCTTGGCTCGATCGTCAAAGCAATAGAGACGTCCCTTGTGATAAATGGGTGAACTTTTCCCCATCATCATCTCTGGAATCTTCCAGAGTTCATGCGTCTTGGTCACATTGCCTTTACCTGTAGCGTCAATGGCCACGATCGCTCCCATGGCCGTCCCCTCGATGTTCTCTTCGCTGTGCCCGCTAAAAACCCGGTCACCAACAACCAGCGGAGCAACATTCAAGCCACGACGCGAAAAACTGTAGTTCCAGATCGGTTGCCCCGTGCGTGGCTGGATGGCCCAGACATCTCCATCTCCGGAACCAAAGACGAGTGCTTTTTGACCCTTGAGCGTCGTCACCGTGGGGCTGCTGTAAGTCGTGTCATAGGGAAGCGGCCTGGTACCCTTAAACCAGACAATCTCTCCTGTTCGCTTGTCGAAACCAACGAACCGATGGGCCGGCTTGGCCATGTCGCCCCAGCCAATAACGATCGCGCTGATAATCACCAGGTCATCACAAATCACCGGAAAATTAGTCCGGCCACCGTAAGTACTTAGCAAACCAAAACGCTCGTGCATGGAAACGGACCAGATCACCTTGCCGGTCGCACCCTCCAGGCATTGAAAGTAACCGCAAACTCCCAGGGCATAGACATAACCGGTTTGCGGGTCGCCGCAGACCGAACTCCAACCAACACGTGTATCGGGAACATCCGACAGAAAAACATTGAACCGATTTTCCCAAATCGTTTTTCCCGTCACGGCGTCCAGGCAGAGAACCCGTTCGCCTTCGCGAGCAGTTTCTGGCTCTGCCCGCGTCAACAGGTAAATTTTCCCGTTCATCACGATCGGTGTACTGCGACCACCCAGGTCTTCGCGCTTCCAGGTAACGTTGCTTCCCTCACCCCCACGAGGATCCCAGTCATCAATCAAACCAGTCTCCAGGGATGTGCCGTTATAAGACGGTCCTCGCCAAAAAGTCCAATCCAGGGG
>JYMV01000984.1_pt1 | contig 13568 bp, 7 predicted proteins | sample 338911 | NCBI WGS metagenome assembly JYMV01 (sample SAMN03354496, study PRJNA234377) | hydrothermal vent metagenome | biome: Deep sea; feature: Hydrothermal plumes at the Eastern Lau Spreading Center, Western Pacific Ocean; material: Seawater | place: Tonga | collected 2009 | depth 2000 m m
AAACATACATGTAGCTTTTTCTACATTAAATTTCTTTTTGGATGGGCTGCTTAGGAAGATGAGATGTGCTTGTAATCGACACTTTTTGGTTTTGTTTGATAATCCACTGAATTCAGCATTTATATTCATTGCATTGATTATTACATGAAGACAGCAGTTGTATAAAATAGAAAAAATACACGGTGAATGTCAAGCAGACTGTACTACATCTTATGTTACGGAGTCTCTGTGTCACAAATGACCAAGGATATGCTTCGTTTGTCGTAATCACATTCCGGTTTGGAACAGTTTACACTTTTCATAAACCGCTTCTTGACCTAATAGACGCAAAAAATAAATAATATGACTGCAGTTTTCAGCAAGAAATTTTAGTAAAGTTTGAAGTAAATATTACCGATTAACACACTTAACATTAAAAAACAATTATTACCTTATCTTTTAAAACTATTACGTCATCGCTATCATCATGATACCCTGAGGTGCATCCTTCGCTAAATTTTTGTTTTCTCACAACAAATCCACATAAAAAGAATTTTTCAACTTAATAAGGTAAAACGATATTTTTCATGTCTAATTTATCAAATCAAAAGCGCCTTAGGAAAACTTCACAGACAATTTTGGAAATAATTCTGACGAGTCTAAATTTTGCACGTGAGAAAAACAGCATATATTTATCTAACATCAAGGAATTATTATCGATGGTTTATACATTTTCTCTTTGATCTTTAAACACAAAAAATACCCATTACATACATAATGTGTTGGTACAATACTTTGAATGATCAACTCGAGCTTGTTGTGTCAACCAATATTACTACGAGTCGAGACACACCATTCGGTTCATTCACATATGACACTTTACATACAGTACAACCACTTTACAGTGTCGATATATAATCATCCGACAACGCTTTTTTTGGAGAAATGTAGACCGTACAGTTGCCAAAAATGTTGAAACTATGTTCTTGGAAATGCTAATATGACCGTGATTTCGTGATAAATAATATGAATGAATGAACATTAGACAGTCGCTTTGTTTTCGTTGCTGATATTGAAACGTTTTCCCCCACATTCCAAAGCTATGAAGTAATGACAAAGTAGTCCGACAGAGAAGAACTCATGCAACGTCGCGCCATTCTTTTATCAATACAGTGTGGTACAACATCTTGTATCAGACGTCACATTACCAAATCCTCAATGAACATACTATCATTGATATGTTTTGGTCGGAATGGTTTTTCCATCGCATCTTACATCCCAGACTTTGTCTGCGATGGAATATTGCTCCTAGAAATCCATTCTCGCAAATCAAATCTGTCCTGCTCTTCTGTATCACTTACAATTCCTGAAACTTTGTTGTTTTCATGTTTATTTCCAGAAAACATTACATTTTCTGACAAATTGTTTACACAGGTTTCTTGTACTTGAAGACCTCAGTGAGATTTCGTACAATTATTTCGAGTGCAATATGTTTTATTGATAATATATTTTAATTCCATTTCAGGCCGCAGAGCAATCAAAGAGGACGGAATAATAATATATCAAGACAGAAAGGTGGAATGGAACAGCAACGATCTCGATTACATCAGCAATCAAAACAGCAACGACAAATATCACAAACAGAGCGAAACAGCAACGACAAAGATCACGTCAGCGAGCAAAGCATCAACGACAAAGAACACACCAGCGAGCAACACAGCAACGGCAAATATCACATCAGCGAGCAAAACAGAAACGACAAAAATCACATAACAGAGCGAAACATCAACGACAAAGACCACATCACCGAGCGAAACAGAATCGACAAAGATCAGACAACTGAGTGAATTAAACTGCAACGAGAAATATCACTTCAGCGAAGGAGACAGAGGTCATAATCCCGAACGACAAAAGGGGCAAAGGAAAGGCATGATAAAATGATACTGTTAGAATATTGAAGAAAATCTAATCTTTTTACCTGTTGCAATTTAACGGAATAAAACACACACACACACAAAAACAACTAAAAACAAAACAAAAAAATACAAAAAACAAAACAAAGCAAAATAACCCCATAATATCTTGTCGTATTGATATACGTCTTTAATGGGTAGCATCCAACTTCGCCATAAATAATACTTTTAGCATTGCTGGACCAAAGGTCCACGCGGGGTACGAGAATTAGCTTATACTTATCATCCGTCGTTGTCAGTCGTCTATAAACTCATTTCAATAAGTTTCTCGTAATTGAATGGAACAAATGGGCGAAAGGTTTATTTTTGCCGGGAACAAGTGCTACTTTGGTGGTCATCAACATTTGATATGATTTTTCTTGTTCCATTTAGAAATTCAACATGACTGCACTCGGTACGTCAATCACGCTTCTAGATTGGCTGGAATTTTTAATTGCTGCTTCTCGGGTACGTCAACTTTAAGTTGACGGAAGTGTTTCATCGTTAGACTATTTCTTAAATCACCATGTAAAAATTAAGCTTTATTTGTTCGTCGGAAATTCAAGATGGCCGCAACCGCATAGGACCTTATAAGAAAATGAAGATTTTTTTATGAATCTAAAAACTTGATTAAACCAAAAACTATGCATGAATAATAATAAGATGGCTCTTTTACAATTTTTTCCCGTTTTTTGTTGTTGTTTGGATCAGAAACCAAAAGGGCCACTGCCACAGGACAAACTTTTACGTTGTGACATAAGATACTCCATCTTATGTCACAAATAACCACGGATATGTACCGCTTGGCGTATTCACAATCCGGCCCTTTCCCGTACAATAATTCTCCAAGACCACAGAATCATTCGAAAGTTAGCTTAGATAGAATATTCACTGGATGGTTTGATAGTTGTATTGCTGTTTTTATTGTGATATTCAGTTTGCTGTTAACCGTTGAAATATACGGCTGTAACAGAATAAAATATGGAAAACTTCTAGCGATATTGGATTTCTATATAATATACATACATATATATATTGTGACAAATAGGTAGTGCACCAGAAAAACGTTCGTGTCATGTGTAGGGTAGTAAAGAGCAAAACTGGTTAGCTCTGAATCAGAATAAAGTTTCCGACAGGAGCAGCATGTCTACCCGCAGACTGTTGTTTCAGTGAGCTAGCACTATATAAATCAAAGAAATTGGGCTGGTCTAGTACAAACTTACAAAGAGGACATCATTATTATCTCATCAAATGTAGCTTTTTCTTGCCATGATATAGCAGAAAAATTGCTCATTTAGCGCTAAGGAATCTCTCGCTCACTCACTTATATTTTCCACCAACAAAAAATCAGCATCCATTGATAAATTACGACTTGATCATATATTTGAAAGTTGAAAAAGTCGTTTCATACCAGCGGACGTCTGTATATATACCATTATTTTGAAAGTATCTCCCAATTAGATTGGTTTCCTGATTCCTGACTAGATATAATCACATACATACTACATTGTATCACTATTGTCAGGTGCGTAGAAGTTGGAAGGGGGGAGGCGGCAGTGCTCTCATTTTCAAAGTGGGGAAACTATGTTTGTGCATCAGTAGTTCCCCCACTTTGTTTGACCAAAATTTAGAAATAGCTGAAATTTTAGCATGGAAGCCAATAGTTAGTACAAACTGTGCTCCTCTTCTCGTCGACTTGTTCCTTTATTCGTATGAGGCAGACTTCATACAGGGGCTTCTCAAGAAAAACGAAAAAAAGCTAGCCCGATCCTTTAATTTCACGTTCCACTAGTTAGATGATGTCCTTTCATTAAAGGGCCCTGGTGGCTCAATCAGTTAGGTAGTTGGATTACCTAACAACTCAGACAAGCCTATCACCAATACGGCGTGGGTTCGCGCCCGGCTGTGTGAATTACAAAAAAGGTGCACTCGACTCGCAGCTGCAAGTGATAAAGTTTGCCAGTTGCTTGCCCATGGTCGGTGGTTCTCTCCGGGTACTCCGGCTTCTTCCACTACTAAAACTGATCGCCATGATATAGCCGAAATATTGCTGAAAGTGGCGTTAAAACACTAAAAAAATCAAATCAAAAATCAAATCCTTTCACTAAATAATTATAGATTTGGGTGATTTCGTTGAACGCATTTATCACATTGAGCTTGAAATAAAGGATACCACAGATACAGAGAGGTCTGGTTCATACCTTGACCTACACCTCGAAATTGACAGTGATGGCAGGTCTGTGGTAGGTCGTAGGTTCGAGCCCCGATCGGGTCAAACCAAAGACTACTAAATTAGTATTTGGTGATTCCCTGCTAAGCACGCAGCATTTAGGAGAAAGAGCAAAGACTGGTTGGCTCAGAATCAGGATAATGTGTCCGAGTGGAGCGACATGTCTATCCGCGGACTTTCGTTTCAGTGAGCTAACACTATAAAAATCCAACTAAGCATGTTGGTATAGTACAAAGCTGACCTCATCATCATCTGAATGAAAATTAACTTGTTCTGGCCATGATATAGCTGAACAATTGCTGAGTTGGCGCTAAACTACAATCACACACTCACTCACTGAGGATGAAAGCTCGATTTTAATAGGCCGAATTAAAAAAATAGTACGCTTATTTTATAATCTATTTATTTTTAGTATTTTAAGATTTATTAATAATGATTTATAATTAAAACATATACAATGAATAATGACATTAATCACAAAATATGATATCATTAAAATATAAAGGAGTAGTAAAATAAGCGAATAATTAAACAAATACTTTTCAAATTTTATAATTAGCTGAACAGCGTGGAAATACAGTATAATAATGACATGAATTAATTAATATGATATTATAATAAATCTTAAAAAAATATGCTAAAATAAGCGATTAATTAAAAAAATATATGCTAAAATAAGCGATTAATTAAAAAATATATATGCTCAAATAAGCGATTAATAATAAAAAAAAAAAAATGATTAACATTTGATAATGGGTTGACGACAAGCAAATCCAGTATATACTCTATTATAATTTAAAAACGAGTAAAAATAGTTTAATCAGCAAAAACATGCACATCTCAGTAAGCACATATGGTAGATTAAAGCTGATCATTTACTTAATCTGTCTTCAATGAACAACAAGATTGCAGCTATTACACTTCCAATGGCGGCCACAATGCAAAACACAAAGGCAAAATGGAAAGAAAATTTCTCGACAATAACTTCCTGTGTTCCATACACAATTACACCAATCAGAATAAAAACACCTGCAATTAAACAATATACAACACCTTTATATATTTTACCATGTTCACTTATCCAGTATAATCCTGTTCAGGCGAGGTGTACTCGATACCACATTATAGGATAAAGTTGGTCAGTGACTTGCGGCAGGTTGGTGATTTTCTTCGGGTACTCCGGTTTCCTTCACCAATACAATTGACCGCCACGATATAACTAAAATATTGATGAAAGTGGCGTTAAACACCATAACCCTAACCCTATCTGGAGAGTGACATTACACAATGTAATTGATCAATCAAGAATAACCATGTGTGATATGTGGAAAAAGTTTGGTTTATTGTGTTTAACGCGGGATTCGAACTCACAACGTTAGTGGTGATAGGCACTGATTGCATAGGTAGTTATAAAACCCAATTACCATACGAGCACGACCACAACGGCCCTATATTTCTCAATTAATGATAAACATGCGTGATATTTGGAAAAATGTTTGGTGGTGAAGCCAAGCATAATCCTTTAGATTCTACAAAGACTTCATTTTATAATTTATATTCAATATTTTATTCCTATATTTGATGACTTATTTATTCTTGTCTCCCGCGAAGACCATTAATTTCTTTATAGATGTTCATAAATAATTGATATTAAATCTGGGAAAAGTACCATTCTACCATCCTAGCTAGTGGTCAGTTAACTACCAACACACATGTTTAACCCTGCTATTGTATTATCCATGTTTATGCTGTCATTCATTTTTGTATGTGGTCTTTTTGAGTGGAAGTGAATCTGTGCAGGCTTTTGTATCATTTGTTTATGTGTGTATTACTGTTGGAGATCCAGTTATAAAAAGGGAAGGATTGGAATCCAATTAAGCGATTTCCCCCCGCCACATTTGTATGCCTGACGCAAGCCAGGACCTGGATTTCCAAAGTCATATTCCTTAGATATTTGTTAGTTGATTACACGATATTTATTAATTGACTTCACTGTATTTGTTGATTGAGTACACGATATTTGTTATTTGATTACACGATATTTGTGAATTTATTACATGATTTTTGTTAATTGATTAAACGATATTTGTTAATTGACTACACGATATTTGTTAATTTATTTCTCGATATTTGTTAATTGATTACTCGATATTTGTTAATTGATTACACGATATTTGTTAATTGATTACACACTATTTGTAAATTGATTACACGGTATTTGTTAATTGCTTAAGAGATTTTTGTTATTACAATACAGGATATTTGTTAATTGGTTATGCAATATATGTTAATTGATTAAACAATATATGGTACTTGATTACACGATATTTGTTAATAATCTTATGGTAAATTTGCTTTAGTGTTAGTTTTGTGTACTTTCTGTTACCTAACGGAAACCATGGATATTATTTGTGATGTTTACATAGACAGATACCTCCGAAAAAGCAACAACAGATTCCTGCCAACTTTAGGATTGTTCTGTCCTGAAACTTAAACATCTTCAACGATATCAATGCAACTGCTGCGATCAGGGTCAACAACCCAAGTATTTCGAAAGCCTGTGCAGCCTTCCAAGCACTGGTGCACCATGGTACTCCTACTCCTACTCCATCTGTAAATGAAGAAAGGGGGATTTAGTTCATAATTATTTTATTTGATCAATGATACAAAGAGGATCAGACACAAGTTTTATCAACTTATGAAGTCTTCTCCTATACATACAATTATGATTACATTATGTTGAGAATGCACAAGAAAACAAGAAAAATACAATTGTAGCATATAACAGACAACGAATAAATAAAATGATGAAACGTGTGGATGTTTGTGGATGCGGACTGGCGTTTAGTTTATACATTTAAACGATTAGTAATCGTTTAGACCTTTTAATGAATCGAAAAAATGACTACTGAATAAAAAAATAAAGCAAGTATCTGCATAACTTAAAGTTCCACTTCCTAATGTGAGAAGTGAAGTATTGATCAGATCAGAAACAATTACTATGCTCAGACCATTTCTTATTTCAGAATTCCTGGTACAAGCAAAAAAGAAGTGGTTCGTATCATCTTGAGGCGCACCGTAGCAACACGCTGTGCTAGATAAAATATTTACTTTACATAGATCATGGTTGTGGAAAAACATTGTACATCTAATTCCGAATTCTTGGTACAAGCAAAAAAAGAAGTGGTTCTCATCATCCCGAGACACATCATAGCTACACGAAGGGAAGATAAGATATTTACTTTGCATAGAACATGGTTGCAGAAAGAGGTTGTACATCTAAGGTGGGTTAGTATGACGTTTAGCTACAAATAAAAGGTGGATTTATCGAGGATATATAAAAGTGAGGTTATAATTCAGATAGACCATAACCATGGTTATTTAATTTAATTTTTATTTTTATTGGATTTTTTTTTTGTGTGGTTATTTCCCATTTTTACAGACAATGCAGATAGTCTTATACATTTACATAACAAGACATTACACAAACTATATTGACATTTTTCCTGTCTCTTTGCTACATTTAATACAGATATTCTCAGACAGGTAACAGATATAACGACACGGAACTCACTCATAATAGGGAAAAAAAAACAATTAAGAAGATGAGGAACACCGACCCACCAAAAAACTTGGACAATTGAGCAAATAATGCTCTACAAAATATTATGTAGAAAACTAAAGATTGAGCAACACGAACCCACTAAAAAACGGGATGAATCCAGGTGCTCCGGAAAGGGAGGTAGTTACACACGTTACTGAACAATAACCAAATATCATATATTTAAATGGAGACTCTTTGGTTTTAATGCATACAATATTATTTATGTCATTATTTTAATTGATGCATTAAATTAAAAATGGAGTAAATCGAGCAGTTAATGGACAATTAATATTTAATTTGTTATTCAAACAGAAAGTCTAACATTAATCGACCAATTAACGAAGAAGTACTATTTTATTTGTTATTCAAACAGGAGGTCTAACAGAACAATGCACGCTTACTATACGCCAAGCCTTTATGAGTCATTTTCCAAAAATGTCTATTTGGGTCATTTTCTAAAAATGTCTAATTCTTTTCATTTGAGTTCTACGAAAAACTAAGTAAACCAGAAAGAATCGGTTGACTGAATAACTACAATATGTTAATTACTGTATTTAAAAAGTCACAAATAAATAGAATAAATCTAATAATTTAAAAGGTACTGACAATTTATTGAAGTGTATTTGTTGATTTGTTGTTGTTTTATCTGTCGTATGACATTGATAATGACTAACCACGTGCATTTCGTGTTAACTTTGATTAAGTACATGTCTGAGAGTATCTGTATTGAATGTGGCAAAAATACAGGAACAAATTCAATATAGTTTGTGTAATGTCTTGTTATGTAAATGTATAGTACTATCTGTATGGTCTGTATAAATGGGAAATAACCATACCAAAAAAAAAAAAAATAATAAAATAAAAAATAATAATAAAATTAAATAAGATAAAATAAAAAAATACAAAAGTTAAAATGTTATCATTGGCGTTACTAGTAATGTTCCTGGACTGGCTATTTAGTCTTTGGTGTAACTGGAATAAGTTTCCTAAAATTGAGGCATATAAGGTATTGTTTGGTGCTCATATTTTATCAAAGCTTCTCTTATTCATAAAGCTAAACATATGGCATACAACATTACTGAAAGCTACACTTACATTTCAACAACTTTACATTTTAACTTTTGGAGTGTTATTAACTTTTGTGAGTGTTTTTGAAAACTGAAATGTTGTCCCTCTTCAATTGGAGTTCGGTAATTTTGTTATTACCCTTATTGACGGCTTCTGGTTACCTTTTGATATCTTCAAGCTTTTTTTTAAACTATGTAGTCCGCTTTTTTTTGGTAAAGAGTGTTTTTCTTTGTTTGTTTTTTTTTTTTAATGAGTAAGCATTCGACGTCTTGCTGCTACCTGAAGACGAAATATGTCTGTGCATGTAATGACAACTGCACGCAGGGATGTGGAAAAAAGACTTTGTAGGATTAAAGATCGATAATCAGTTTAGAAAGTGCAACAATTAAATAAAAGGCCGAAACTGTTTAGCGAAAGAACTGAGAGGGGACAAAAACAGAATAAAAATATAGTATTTTTAGTGTGGACAGCATGACCTGACTAAGAAAATAATAAAAACATATTAAACAGTAATAATTAGTGTCAGTGATTGTGTTGAATTTACCAGTTATTATATATAAACATACCACAGCTCAACGATTTGCAAGTTGTTTGTTCATCTTCTGTGGCACAGCCTTCCCACAATCCAAAATGCGACTTAACACTAGGGTTTGATATATAACTCCAAAACGGTGAAGCGAATCCAATCAAATGAATTATGAAAGATACTACGGTCAAAATGAATCCAGCGATAGATACTACCGATGCCTCTCCAAATATACCCATCTTATGGTGTTGTGTGCATTCGATAGATTGACTGGACTACAATTATAAATGCTAATTTTGTCGATTTTCAAAAACCTGATCAGCGGATATAGCCGAATGATTTTCAAGTGTTAAATCGTATTCAATTTCTAGGGGCTCCAGTGGGACGGATGCAATTGGAGTGAAAGACATACGTAAGAGATAACAAATATATACTTGTTTATTTTTTTGCTTATTTTCGTTCAGTAAATTCATTTATTAATAATTAAAGCATAGAGAAATTCAATACAATTTTCTGGATTTAAATTTTTTTCTTGTCAATTTCTGTAGGTATTTCCCTTAAAGCGGCATTTGCGGTAATGCTTACCGACATAATGTGTGGGCGAAGCTTTTCATCAAAAATCCCCGCTGATATGAACAGCATATAATTTATGAAACTGTATGGCACATGATCAACGTGACCTAAAGGTCACATACCTCAGAAATTTGAATTTTCGATGTGATTTTTGTAGTTTTTAGACTGATGAAGAATATTATTTTTAATAAGACTGAACGTTTCGTATGGATGAACACTAATGACCATGCCTGTAAAATATTTTGCTTTATCATATACTTAGTACTAAATAAAGGAAATGTGCATATATAATACCGAAAGAACATTACGACTGTATTTGTCTGCCGTGGCTGATATCGATATCATCATCCTTAAAATGCAGGGGCGGACGCACCCGGCGCGCGCACCCCCTAAAATTGGAAAAAAATATGATCTTTTGGCGTAAAATCGTAATTTTTCACACGAATTTTACCCCAAAATTTCCGCGCCTCCCTCCGCTCGGGGCGATTTTTTTAAGTGCGCCCCCTAACTTGAAATCCTGGATCCGCCCCTGAAATGATATTGATCACGTGACTAAGGTTCATAATACAGAACAAGACTTTCTCATGTTTAAGTATAAACATAATATGATATGGCTCTTTCCGTATCAACCCTCGATCAATATCATCCCTCGAGCTAAAGCTCTCGGGTTGATACGGAAAGAGCCATATAATATTCTCTATTCATCGTCAATTTTTCCATTACACAATAGACCTTTTCACGATAACTGCGGGCCTGTTATCGTTGCATTCGCACAAACACTTCCGGACGGCAACATTTTAATAACACAAAATAGTAATAGAATTATACATTGCGTTGTTTACAAGTGCTCAAATCGGCAAAACAGTGCTGCTAAAGAGAACGGTATCAGTTTTTTGCACTTCCCCAAGAGAAAGTAAAGGGTAAATGCTGCCAACAGGGCAGACTGGTCACCAAATAAGAACAATATTCGGTAATTTTATTATGTTCGGCGCATTTGTTTATGGATGGCAGAGTGATGACCCAGTCTTTTCATACAAAGAAAAGGTTCCATCAGAAGAAAAATCATAGAACTGATAGACTTGTTAAGAGAAATCTTTTGCAGGTGATTAATTTGATCCCTCTATTGCCAACACGCCATTAATCTAGAAAAAGTCTTCCTAAAATATTCCTGACAAAAATTGCTGTGGACATGCACAATCTCATAAGTACAGCTATTGTAGATGAGATTGCAGAAGTTCAACAAAAAACTATCAGATTTATGAAACTCCATATACATGAAGGGCCCTACCCAGTTGCTGATCCATATTTTCTTCATAGAGGGAGCAACGCAAGAATTTGACAAAATTTTCTATAAGTTTTAAAAATTTTTGACCTCACATATCTTTGTATCCAGGGGGCCGTTGTGGCCATGATCGTATGGTAGTTGGATTTACAACTACCTATGCGATAAGTACCTGTCACGGTTTGAGTATCACCACTGAGGTTGCGAGTTTGAATCCCAACATTAATATGTGATAAAGTTTGTTAGCGACTTGTGACAGGTCGATGCTTTTCTCCTGGTCCTCCGCCAATAAAACTGACCGCCACTATTTAATTGAAATATTGTTGAAAGTGGTGTTAAACACCATAAAACCAACCCTATGTATCCATGACTGCTACACTAACGGTTTTTAGTTTAATTTCTTTTAATATAAAGATACAATAGACCAAATTCAAATTAACCCATTCTTTGTTGTAAGCAGTCTTGGTCCAAAGTCCAATCGGGGTTAAATCCAGGTGGTCAGCGGCCTTACTGTTTGGATTATATCATGGCGATGTGCTAAATTTCGTCTACCACTTCATTTTTAACCTTTTCGAAGTTTTATTCAACTATTTACACATAGATCCTTGTGATCAAATCCACACTCCTAGGGCTGCATTCGAGACCGTTGTTCTTGGTAAGTAGAACGCGTTCTCGGAATACTATTACTCTTCTCGAACGGCAAGAACAATTCAAGTGCGAACGGCATTCCCGAATACTGAGAATGAATCCCAAAATGGCGGCGAGACAAGTCAATATTGATTCTTTGTTTGAATTTGAAGTTATAACAGACCTTTTGGAAGAAAATGACAATAACAAAATATATGACGACAGTGGAATAGTTTTCGGTGTTGTCTCAAAAAAAAGAAAAAGTGGCCAATGTATATAATTTTGCTGAAGAAACAGTCCCAGGAATGGATGATAACGAATTCAGACGACATTTTCGTATTGGAAAATCAGTTTTCAATATTTTGATACAAGAATTTGAACCATTTCTCGTAAGACATATTGGAGGTCGAGAGCCTTTATCTGTATATAAACAACTCCTCATATTTCTTTGGCACATCAGTACACTAGAAAGCATGAGGGAAACAGCTAATCTATTTGGTGTGTCGACTAGTACTGTACATGACTGTGTCCATACAACAGCAAAAACAATCAGCGATCATGCACATAAATTCATCAAATGGCCTAAACAAGACAGAAGAAATGAAATAGCAACATCGTTTCAGGATGCAAGTAGAATACCTAGCATAACCGGTGTGATTGATGGCACGCACATTCGTCTGGTAAATCCAATGGAAGGAGAACGAGATTATATCAATAGGAAGGGCTATCCTTCAATGCAACTGCAACTGATTGTAGATGATCATTTGTTAATAACAGATGCATATGTAGGATGGCCAGGGGCAACTCATGACGCACGGGTCCTGCGAAATTCGCCAATATATGAAAAAGCAGAAAACAATTTAATAATACGAAACGACTTCATTATCGGGGATAGTGCTTACCCACTTCGAAGATGGCTACAGACTCCTTTTCGTGACAACGGATGTCTTAACCAACATCAAAGACGATACAATAGATCTTTTTCAAAAATAAGACAAACAGTAGAAAGGGCAAAGGGTCATCTTAAAGGAAGATTTAGACGTTTGCAATGCATACACTGTACAGATGCTGAAAAAGTATGTCGCCTGATAATGGCAGCTTGTGTCTTGCACAATTTGTGTATTTTAACAGATGATGATATTTTATCATTTATTGATATGGATGAGGCCGAAGACTGCAATCGTTATCCGAATATTTATGGCAATGCTGCTAGAGGCGAGCAAAGACGAAATGCACTTGTAAACGTATTCTAAAGTTAAAATAAAAAATTATGTTCAAAGATTCCATTATTATTTTGTAAACAAAACAAATAACTCAAATAGGCTTTTCCAGAAATTTTCCGTCCCCTATCTATGGAAGTCATACAACCTTTACAATTTTTCCAAGGTCAAAAGATTAATTTTTTTCTTGAAAGTCTGGAATTCTATTTATTTGTCTATCTAATTTTTTTTTAAAACAGTAAAAAAAAATCTTTAATTATATTTTACATAGGTTTTCAAACCAAAAAATTACCTTGAAATTCCAGTATTTTCCCTATTTCCAGAATAGCCCATTTAGGTTATATATTAAGTAAATAAGCTCACTTACATAAACTGAAATATACTTTACATATCTCCTGACATTTTTGAATTGGTATAAACATACATGTAGCTTTTTCTACATTAAATTTCTTTTTGGATGGGCTGCTTAGGAAGATGAGATGTGCTTGTAATCGACACTTTTTGGTT
>JYMV01023984.1_pt1 | contig 13566 bp, 10 predicted proteins | sample 338911 | NCBI WGS metagenome assembly JYMV01 (sample SAMN03354496, study PRJNA234377) | hydrothermal vent metagenome | biome: Deep sea; feature: Hydrothermal plumes at the Eastern Lau Spreading Center, Western Pacific Ocean; material: Seawater | place: Tonga | collected 2009 | depth 2000 m m
CGTTCAAAATCTTTCACCGACTTATCAAGGTGTTTCTTGGGCATGAGATTGAGGAAACTACTGTCGATTATCTCATCCCACTTAAGGCCAAAAAGCTTGAGAGCCGCTGGATTGGCATCTATCACTTTTCCCATTTCATTTAGAACAAGAATGGCGTCAGGAGACTCTTCCAATAATACCTGAAACCGCTTCTCCGTATCTACAATGGCGGCTGACATAAACTTCAGGACGGAGATGTCCCTAATAATCCCCTGGTATCCGATAATATCGCCTTGGCCAGATATGCGTGCTGTAGAGTTCAAGACACCCACAAAGGAGGATCCGTCTTTACGTTGAAGCTGTAGCTCGTAATCAATAACGTAGCCTTGCTTAATTATTTCTGCTTTGAAGCGTGTTCGGTCTTTAGTGTTCTTATATAATTTTTTGACATTGAAGCATACCCCCATAATAGTAGATGAAATTCCCTATTTTTGGTTTAGCCCAGCAGGTTTGCATTTGAAATGGGCTTTATCATAGAGAAAACCGGAAAAGAGAGTCGCCAGAGTACGAAGGTTGATGTCGATGCTTCCAGATTACACACTCTCTTCTTGACACAAATACATAAACGATGGATTATTGCGTTCTTAATATCTGTTTTTGTGAGCAAGATGGTTCGTAGATCCTGCATCACTATTTTCCTAAGTTTTGTGGCATGCTCTACCACACCAGCGCAAGATACAGCCCCAAGTTTGAGTATTGAGTTTCTCTCCAACGACGAGGTAAGCAATATCAATTTTAAGCAGGGCCCCTTTGAGGTACATGCCAAAAATGTGGCAGAGATGCTTGAAGCATACTTCGCTGACTTCGAAAAGGCTCATGAAATAGTTGTACTCGAAACTTTCACAACTGACAGCATGCCTCAATACAGCATCCATGCGCGACCAGCTATGTTTGTAAATGATATGGAGGAACTTGGTGCAAAACTTAGCAAGATAAAAGGTGTTAAGACACTATTTACAGATTACCATCTTGCCTATATCATAGAGACCAAAGGGGGAGTTTTAGATAAGAATGCTTCTTATGTTCCTGAATTCAAGGTACCTGTTCAGCGAGAATTTGAAGCCTTACAAGCGGCAACCCTGCTTGGGATGCGTGAAAACATTCAAGAATGGGCTCGTACGGAAGTTCTGCCTATACTCGGGGCTTTTGAAGAGAACGTAGCTGACAAATTTGAAGGTGTCAAAACTGTAGGTATACTGACAAGCACAACTGATTTATCAATGAAGAAAGACGTGTTGGCGCTTACAGAGGGCAATCCTGATTATTGGAGGGGCGTTATAGAAATGTCTGCAGGCAATCAGCTGGTCATCGCCTCGAAGATATTTATGCATGTGGCCAACGGGGAATTTGATTATATAGGCAAGTACCTGGAGGTCATTAGCTTTTTTACAGATCCCAAAACTATTGGAGCTTACTACTTCAAGGAGTTGCAATGGCGCCTCGATATTTTCCAGGCTGAGCTAACTGCACAGGTTAACGGCGGTATCATGATGCATGATGCCAAGAGATACGCCAAATCAATAGAAACCTATCAACGAATTCTCCAAGACTATCCAGGCTCTGCATCGGCCATGTGGGAGTTGTATCGTTCAAGTAATACTCTTAGAATACGTTATGACGAAATTGATGCTGACGACAGGACGGACTGGAATGTCTTCAGAGAAAAGATCTTGATGGCAAACCCCTTCTACCTTACGGATATGGAAGCACTCACTGCAAAAGAAGAGTATCTCATTTCTAGAAGAAAGCAAATCACAGAGCTGTTTGTCAAAGAGCAAGAATTCACGGAAGACTTCATCACTTTGGCAGATATAAGCCTGGATCTGGAAATTTATGGCTTTGCAGCACACTTGTACTGGATGCTCATCAGTTCCATTCCCAAGGCAGAGTACCCAGAAAGAGAGCTTATACCCTACTTTCTGTATTGCCTGGACAAAATCGGTGACAAGAAACTCATTGGAAATTTTGAAGGCGACCATGACACTGATTTCACGCGCATTGCTGAAGAACGCAAGCAACTGATGCTGGAAAGCTCCGTGTACCAGATGTTCAACGATACAGAGTGATGGTAATTTGTAAGTGGGAACTGGATTGGTAAACATCGAACACGTGTTGCATTCAAAAAGAACGGCTTTGATTGTGGGATTAGTGAAAACTGGTGGCATATTCTAGTATCATGTGAGGTACCAACGCCTCAGTCAAACCTATGTGCCCCAAATTAACCGACCATAAATATCCTTATATTAGACACATAACTCGCATTCATACAAACCACCAAACATGAAACAAAGGAAGCCCCTGTCTATAGCCGCTGTGATTCTTGCACTTCTCCTCTTTACAGCATGCAATCCCAACAGAGTATTCGAGGAATACCATAGCGACTTTACGCAAAACCGATGGCACGAAGATGAGCCCGTGAACTTCACTGTTCATATCGAGGATACGGTGAGTGAGCACAAACTATATGTGGCACTCCGACACGTATATGGCTACCAATTTGAAACAATGAAAATATATGTAGATGTCACAACGCCTTCTGGCAAATCGGTCACAAAGGGATATGATCTTCAAATAATGGGGGGTGATGGAAAGTACCTTAGCGATTGCGCCGGTGACATTTGTGATCTGGAAGTTCTGCTTGAAGACCACGTAAGGTTCGTTGAGCCCGGTGACTGGAAGTTTGTCATCTTTTGCGATATGGATCGTCCGTATGTGCCCAATGTCATGGAATTTGGTGTAATCATCGATAAGTATCCAGCAGATGCAGAGCATCTGAATTAACTAACTTCAGCACTCTGCTTTGTACTACTCATAAAGAGTGTAAAATGTCCATGAAATAAACAAGAAGAGAACGTATTTTTGCTATCTCGATAGTCAATTTGATAATAACAAGTGGCACAATATTGGTGAAGCAGACAATCAAAATTTAAACTACCATAATGAAAAAGTTATTCTATCTGCCCTTTCTTTTCATGCTAGGCCCATGTACGAGCACCGATATTCTTCAAGCTGTGAATGATGTAATCCAAACGCCGCCTGCACTTTCAGAATCCGACATCGCTGCCGGATTAAAAGAAGCCCTGGTAAAAGGTACTGGTACCGGAACGGCAACTGCTTCCAAACTTGACGGCTACTTTAAGAACCCCAGGCTCAAAATTCCATTTCCGCCAGAAATTACCAAGGTCGAGACCAAGTTGCGGCAGCTTGGAATGAACGGGTTGGTTGACGATTTCATTTTATCATTGAATCGCGGAGCGGAAAAAGCGGCAACAGAAGCCAAACCCATTTTTGTAGATGCAATCACGTCAATGACCGTAAAGGACGCGTGGGGAATCTTAAGGGGCGAGGATGATGCAGCAACGGATTACTTAAGACGCACAACCAGCAATTCGCTTAAAGCGGCCTTTAAGCCGGTCATCAAGACATCTTTAGACGCTGTCGATGCAACGAAGTACTTTACCAAGATCGTGAACACCTATAATAAGATTCCTCTAATCGAGAAAGTCAATCCAAATCTTGAGGACTATGCAACTGACAAAGCCATGTTTGGGCTATTTCTCCTGATTGAAGATGAAGAGAGAAAGATCAGAAAAGATCCTGTTGCGCGAACCACAGAACTCCTCAAAAAGGTATTTTCCCAACAGTAGAACAATAACACGCGACCATTGAATATTTAAACCAGAAAAACACAACAGATGAAAAAAACTACCCTGTTAACCATATTCGGATTATTTATCACAGTAATCACATTTGCCCAAGCCAATTATAACACTATTATTTTTTCAGAAAACGGAGAAAAATTTTGGGTCATTGTTAATGGCGTAAGGCAAAACGATGCTGCTGAAACAAATGTTAAGATTGTTGGATTAAATGCCAATGGGTATCGCTTTAAAATCATATTCCAAGATGCGTCAATTCCAGATATTGACAAAAGCATGGGTATGCCAGAAACATCTGCTGAGGTGACGTTCAGAATTAAGCAAAATAAAAAAGGCGCCTACGTGCTGCGTTATTTCAGTCAGACGCCCCTTCCAGCAGAGGCAGCAGAAGCACCAAGGCAACAAATGGTAACCTACTCCACCACGGCAGTATATCCTCCAAATCCTCGCGAGGAGGTCAGCACTACTACTACCACAACATCAACAACTACCTCATCGGGGACTGTGCCAACCAGTGGATCTTCAGAAAATGTGAACATGAACATGAACATTGGAGGAATATCAATGGGTGTCAATATCAATGTTAATGAAAGTCATGGCAATACAGGTGCCACCACCACGTCATCGTCAACAACAACTACTACAACGAGCACTAGTTCGATGTCAACCACGGCACCTGCACCGGCGAAGTCTGACCACTACGTTATGAGTGGATACGATGGCCCAATGGGTTGTCCCTGGCCAATGGAGAAAGGGGATTACGCTTCAGCAAAAAGCACTATCGCTTCAAAATCATTTGATGACACCAAGCTGACTGTTGCCAAGCAGATTGTTGGAGCCAACTGCCTTTTTGCAGACCAGGTAAAAGAGATCACAGAACTCATGAGTTTTGAGGATTCTAAACTGGACTTTGCCAAGTATGCGTACCCCCGTACATACGACCAGGGCAACTATTTCAAGGTCAATAATGCATTTGACTTTGAGTCTACCATTGAAGAGTTGAATGCATATATTAGCACGCAACGTTAATATTATTTCTACTTTTACTTTGTGAAAAAAAGTACTGCTACTGTCCCTATTGCTTTGTGCTGGGTTGTCCGGATTCTCCCAGCAGGGAATTGGTGTGCGCCTTGGAGACCCCAGTGGGATTACCTACAAGAAGTACAGTGGTGACAAGGCGCTGGAATTCAGCATTGGGCGAAGTCATTCATTTAACGGGAGGGGGTTTTACAATAACCATTTTAAAAAATGGTATGACAATGAAAAGTTTGGTTTTACGGACTATCATCTATTGAGTTCAGAACTATCAACCCCGTTGGGGATGCATGTTCATTATCTCATTCACACCGATTGGTTTGCGTCGGAATTTGACGGGCTGCAATGGTACTACGGTTTTGGCGGAACCCTTAGGGTCCAGAGTTTTAGATACATCTATGAGTATAAAGTTTCTAAAAATCAATCCCCGCAATTGGCAGAAGAGAAGATTACCGACCTAGACATTGGAGCAGATGCGGTTCTTGGTACTGAATATGAGTTTGAGGATGTGCCAATACGCGTGTTTATCGATATAACCTTGTTCATGGAGATCGTGAATGAGCCATTTAGGTTTTGGCCATTGGGGGGTATAGGCGGCCGGTATATGTTCTAGCGTAAGTACCGTGCAAAAGCCTATTCTCCTCCTCTCTTGCATCATTTTAATCATTACTGCATGCTCTGTGCCTGATGCAACAGAGGAACAGAATGCAGCAGCATCTCCAAAAACCATGAGTGAAAAAACTGACAAGAAAGTCACCGGTATTGGTGGTATATTTTTCAAGTGCAAAGACCCTGAACAGATGCGCAACTGGTATAAGAACAACCTCGGGCTGGTTACCAATGAGTACGGATCTTTATTCGAATTCAGAAATACGGATGAGCCTGACAAGAAGGGATATCTGCAATGGTCACCATTTGGAGAGAAGACCAAGTATTTCGAGCCTTCCGAAAAAGATTTCATGATCAACTACCGGGTAGAGAACATAGAAGCTTTGGTCGAAGCACTTAAGGAAGCTGGTGTTGAGGTCGTAGATTCAATTGAGTCTTTCGAGTACGGAAAGTTTGTCCACATAATGGATCCTGAAGGCAATAAGATTGAATTGTGGGAGCCGGTGGACCAGGTATTTACAGACGAGTATGAAGGAAAGACGACGCATTGAATTTGGGATTTGCACATGATGAAAACAGTCACTTCAGTCCTTATTGTTGCATTTTCTTTGTTTCTGCTTAGCACCTACGCCCAGGGGCTGACAATTCAAAAGATTGCCTTCGGTTCCTGCTCCCACGAAGATAAGAAGCAGCCCCTGCTCTCCTTAGCTGCAAAGGAGGGTCCCGACCTGTTTATCTACCTTGGAGATAATATATATGGCGATACTGAAGACATGGCTGAACTGATGGCCAAATACAGAAAGCTCGGCAATAAGCCAGAATTTCAAGAGCTCAACGATTCCACAACTGTGCTAGCTACGTGGGATGACCACGACTATGGCGAGAATGACGCGGGACGGCATTATCCGATGAAGGCTGAATCCAAGGATATCTTCCTGGAGTTTTGGAAGGAGCCAACCGAATCAGAACGGAGAAATCACGAAGGTATTTACCACTCGCTGATGTATGGCCCCGCTGATACAGCGGTGCAGGTTATTCTGCTCGACACACGTACATTTCGGGATAATCTCACCATTCTAGAAGACAAATCTAAATACAAGAACGATTATCAACCCTGTCAAACTCCAGACTCCACCATGTTGGGCGCTGAACAGTGGACATGGCTGGAAGAACAACTTAAAAAGCCTGCCAGGTTGCGCATCATAGCTTCCAGCAATCAATTCTCACATGAGTACAACGGATGGGAATCATGGACGAATTTGCCACATGAGCAGCAGAAAATGCTCAATTTAATTAAAAGCACGAAGGCCAATGGGGTGATCTTTTTATCAGGTGACGTGCACTGGGGAGAGTTGTCCAAGATGCAAGTTGATGGTTTGTACCCTATTTATGATGTCACCTCTAGCGGCATTACGCAAACATGGGACGAGCCCGAGCCGAACAAAAACAGGATTGGAAAAGTGTTTATGGGCAACAACTATGGACTCATTGAAATCAACTGGAATATGCCAGACCCTGAGTTGAATATCTCTATCAAAGACAGAAGGGGCAAGAGAAGAGTAAGTCATCAATTGAAGCTGGGAGAACTACAATTTTAATTGTATTTTGAGGGATGTTCTCTCAACTGCGATATCCCCTACTCTTTATTGTTCTGCTGATTGGGATTTCCTATTACTACCAATATGATGAGATCCTTTTTAAAAGGCCCCAATCCATACATTACTGGCGACAGGCCGATTGCAACTACTACCAGGGTGGCATGGACTTCTTCCATCCTCAAGTACACAACCTCACCTCTGATAATTTCACGACTGGTTATGCGAGCACCAGTGAGATGCCCATTTTATATTACTCAGTAGCTGCCCTGTACCATCTCTTTGGGTATAGAGAATTTCTGTTCCGCCTTCTCAATCTATTGATCTTTCTCACTGGCCTGTTTTATTTATACAAGCTCTTCTACAACCTACTCAGGCAACAGTTTTGGGCAATGGTGCTGCCCATATTGATCTTCACTTCTCCTGTGTTGGTGTACTATGCCAACAACTTTCTTTCAAACTCAGCCGCATTAGGTGTAGTCTTTATTGCCTGGTATCACTTTATGGAGTTTTACCGAAGTAAAAACACGAGGTATTTCCAGCGATCTGTGATACTGTTCACCTTAGCAGGATTGCTCAAAGTTACCGCCCTGTTCAGTGTTGGAGCAATCATCGGGGTGTTCTTACATGAGAAACTATTCAAATCAGACAGACACCACAGAGAGAAGATTTTTCAATATGGATGGAGGAATTTCCTGGTTCTGGTTGTCTTAGGTTGCATTATTGGATCCTGGCTTCTTTATGTGTCCTATTATAACGAGGTCCATACCTCGACGTATTTCTCCACTACCATATTTCCAATTTGGGCAATGTCTTCGGATGGTATTTATCTGGTTGCCGATAAGGTGATGAACCAGTGGTTTGATAACTACTTCAGCTATTCCTTGTGGATCTTCCTTTTCCTCGCCTGCCTCACCCTTGTTCTTGCATGGATTCGGGTTGAATCGTTTTTCAGGACAACACTCCTGCTCCTTATGGGAGCATCCTGGGTATTTATCCTCTTACAATACGCCTCCTTACAGGATCATGACTACTATACCATCAATATGTTCATCATACCTGTTATTGTACTGGTGGCCTTCTTTAGTTTAATGGTGAGGTTTTTCCCAATGGTGCTCAGATCTAAAGTTACGATTGCACTCTTTGCGGCTTTCACCTTGTACAATATTCACTACGCTCATGGAGAAATTGCGGAGCGGTATCAGGGGAAGTACAATAATTATGGTATGGGTAGTGATCTGGACAAGATCAGCCCATACTTGAGAAGCATTGGCATTACCCCGCAAGACCCGGTGATATCCATTCCTGATCAGAGCCATGTGTCACTATATCTGATGAATCAGAAAGGCTGGACGGAATATGCTGAACGGTTTTTCAATAAAGGTGTTACAGTTTATTTGAACAGAGATGCAGCTGGGATCGAATCGTCGATTTCCCGGGGCGCCAAATATCTCATCATAGACGGAATTGACGAGTTGTTTATGCGTCCATTCTTGCACCCATTTGCGACGCACAAGGCCGGCCAGTATGGAGAGGTGCTGATATTTGATTTATCTGAGGGCAAGGAGCAAAACTTCGTACTGCCCAACAGAAGGGTTAAGGAGATACTGGTTTGCAATGCAGACATGCTTAATGCTGACAGCACTAGCTATGGAGCTTTGCATGGAAGCCATTCATTTGACAACGCCAGCACGAAATCTGATGAGTTCCACTATTCAGGGCAGCACAGTGCTAAACTGACACCTGAAGATCCCTTTGGGATGACGGTAAAACTGGACCATGTGGTATATGGAGAGAGTTATATCGCTTCCGTAATGAGGAGAAAGGGAGGTGAAGCAGGGCAGCTTATCGCTGCCGGTGACAACCGTGAGAAGTTTTACCTCAACGAATACACGATTAATGAGACGGACGATGCGGATTGGGAAATGCTGCAGATGGAATTTCATATACCAAAGGAAATGAACGATCACACTCTGTCCATCTACCTTTGGAATCCGGAAAGCGAACCAATTTACTTTGACGATCTCAAAATCGTCAGGTTTCATTCTTATTACAAGTGACTGTGCTGCCAAGTGGAAAGTGAATCAAATTTTAGCTAGCAATCAGTCGAATTTTCAAATTGAAAACACCGATAAAAAATACAGCATCAGTCAGGTTTATTGTTACGGATATCTTGATTCTGGTGATTCCAATACTGGTTATCCCTTTCATTTACACAGAAAAACTTCTTGACCCAGTATTAATTCCGCGCTTTCTTGCCCTTGCCATCTTCCTACTTCCTTTTTTACTGTTAATAATACGCCGGCATTCGGGGGATAAGTCAGGACAAACATTCGCCATCATCAACAATGCGGTTTTTCTGTCCTACTCCTTACTGATAATTGTATCCGGAATCAGCCTCTTTTATTCCACAAATTTCGCAGATGGATTATTTGAATGGCTGAAGCTCTTTTTGTCCTTTATCTTTCTCTTGTTATTGGTTGTTCATTTCCAGAATTCCGAACATTTTTTCACGCAATTATCAAAAATGGTTTCGGTATTTTCAGTGGCCATCTCGGTAATTGGCATTTATCAATTTGTGCAATTAACAGGAAAGTCCGAACTGTCACATTCCGCTGTATATAACATAAGTGCAACATTTGCCCATAAGAACTTATTTGCACAGATACTGCTGTTCTCACTACCGTTTAGCATTTATGCGGCTTTATCATTTAAATCCACTTTTAAAATGATAGGAGTTTTAGCAGTCTTGTTGGCCCTATGCAATATCACTTTGTCTTTGTCCAGGGGAGTTTGGATAGCTGCCACCACGGCGATAGTTGCAACGGCCATATTAGCCTTGGTAATTGAACACAAGGAAAGCACATCGATTTTACCGTTTAGGGTAAGATTGTTTTGGCCAGCATTAATACTCGTACTGGCCGTTTCAGGGTCAATACTCTTGTATTCCTATTTAGATTCTTTTGAAACCATTCAAAGGCAGATTTATTCTATTGTTGACGCCGAGCATACTTCTACTAAGGACAGACTCCTGCTGTGGAATAAATCCTTTCAGCTATTCAAGGAACACCCCTTGGCAGGACATGGCTTGGGTACGTGGAAAATTGAAATACTAAAATTAGGTACGGAGGGCATGCGCTCATCAGATAATGTTACATTTTTTCAAAGGCCCCATAACGATTTTGTGTGGATTTTAACAGAGGCTGGTATCTGGGGCCTTCTGGCATTCGTCGCATTATTTACAATGTGTTTCTATTACCTGGGAAAGGTTTTAAGAGCCACGCAGAACCTCAACAGCAAGCGAATTTGTTATTTAATGTTCATGGGTTTAATCAGCTATGTTTTGTGCTCATCCTTTAGCTTTCCTAAAGAGAGAATTGAACATCTTATATTGTTAACCTTCATCATTGCACCCATAATCATTGAGTACAATCAAATCAAAACAACAAAGGCTGTTAATCCACAACTGATTACTGCAGGACTTCCAATACTGGGGCTGGTTCTTGTTCTTTCAATCGCAGTTGGTATTAAACGGATAAATGCCGAATACCATGTCAGTCAAGCGCTTCAATCCAGGGAAAAAAGAGACTGGAATGCCATGATTGAACATTGCTCGCTGGCAGAATCAGCATTTTATCGAATGGATCCTGCCAGTACCCCGATTTCCTGGTATACAGGTCTGGCAAACTACAATGTTGGCAAGCAGGAAGAGGCGTTTTTACAATTTCAAAACGCATATGAAATTCACCCTTATCACATTCATGTCTTGAACAATTTAGGTACCAGTTATGAAATACTGGGCAATCACCAGCAAGCTATTAATTATTATACGAAGGCCGTTAAGATATCACCTTATTTTGAGGAGGCATTATTGAATCTAAGTGTTGTCTCCTACAAGCAGGGGAACAAAGATGAAGCGTATGAATACATCAGGAAAGTTGACGTCAAATCTACAAATCCAAAATTCAGGTCCATAGTCAACATTATGATTATACCCGCCACAGAGCAGATGATTCAAACTGTTGAAGAACAGGTTCTAAAGATGACCATTGCAAGAATACTGAATTCGGATGAATGGATGTATGATATTCATTCCAAGTCGGTTGAGAATGACAGAACGTTCAGAAAGCAATTGTTAATGGATACTTTTCACACTTTGACAACGGAAGATAATATTCTTACTTTTAATGAGGCTGAAAGATTACGGGCAAAATATGGAATGATACTATTATGAGAAACTTTCTAATACTACCCATCTTTTATTAATTGCGAAATGCTGCAGATGGAGTTTCATATACCAAAGGAAATGAACGATCACACCCTGTCAATCTACCTGTGGAATCCGGAAAGCGAACCCGTTTACTTTGACGATCTCAAGATCGTAAGATTTCATTCCTACTTCAAGTAAATCTGTCGATTCCAATTCATGTGTATCTTTATCCCATGAAAGCACTAATCAGCACATTGCTTGCCACCATTCCGTTATGGGCATTCCCGCAGGGAATTAACCATTGGGAGACAGTTGTGCAGTCAGGAGATTCATGCACCTACTTACTTCCCAGTGCCGAACCTTCAGCCACATGGACAGATATAGGCTACAACGACTCTTCCTGGGGAATTGGGCCAATGGGGGTAGGATACGCTGACGGGGATGACAGTACGGTTATTGCCAACACTGTTTCTGTCTATCTCCGCGCCCAATTTAATATTATCGACACCTCAGTGGTTCAGGAGGCAATTCTCAGCATGGACTACGATGATGGTTTTGTAGCTTATTTGAACGGTACTGAGATTGGGAGGGGATATCTGACGGGGACCCCACCACCTTACAACCAAACCGCAGGAGCATTTCACGAAGCTGTACTGTATCAGGGAATAGCACCAGAGAGTTTCAACATTAGCAAAGCGACCCTGTCGGGTATTCTGGTGCCTGGCGTTAATGTACTAGCCGTACAAGTACACAATCAGAATATCACGTCCTCAGATATGTCTGCCATCCCATTTTTATCTCTTGGCATATCAGATACAACCTATAACTACAACCCAATACCCTGGTGGTTCATTCCGCCATTCGAGTTTGATTCATCCAACTTGCCTATAGTCGTCGTCAACACCGGTGGGCAAACTATCGTGGATGATCCCAAGGTGAGCGCAAATTTGGGTATTATCTATAATGGTGTAGGTATCAGGAATTACCTTACGGATCCATTCAATGAGTACTCGGGGTTTTGTGGTATTGAGCTTCGAGGCGAATCGTCACAGGGATTTGCCAAGAAATCCTACGGAGTTGAAATTTGGGATTGGCTGGGAAATGATGTGGATGCCAGCTTCCTAAATTTCCCGGCTGAAGAGGATTTTATACTATACGGGCCCTACTCTGACAAATCCCTGTTAAATAACGTGCTTGCGATGAAACTCGGCAATGACTTAGGGCATTATGCAAGCCGAACACGTTTTGTAGAACTGGTTATCGATGATGATTATAAAGGCGTTTATGTGCTGATGGAAAAGATAAAACGGGACAATGACCGGGTAGACATCGCAAAATTAGACAGTACTGATGTCGCAGGAGATTCTTTAACTGGTGGGTATATATTTAGGATTGACAAGGGCATCTATGATGGGTGGCTATCGAATTACCAGGTCTTTTCCTTTACCGATACTCTGTACTTCCAGTTTTACTATCCAGATGAGAACACCATCCAACCTGAGCAAAAGGCATATATAGAGACCTATGTTGACAGCTTTGAATCAGCGATGGCCTCCTCAACTTTCATGGATGCAGATAGTAACCACTACACCGAGTTTATTGACCTCCGTTCATTCGTGGATAATTTTATCTTGAATGAGATAAGTAAGAATGTGGATGCTTACAGACTAAGCACTTACTTTTACAAGGACAGGGACAGTGAAGGGGGTAAGCTGAAGGCTGGCCCACTTTGGGATTTCAATCTTGCCTGGGGGAACGGAAACTATTGCGGAGGCGATGATTCGACTGGTTGGGAATATTATCAATGCTCTGGGGAGAGTCCATTTTGGTGGGATAATATGTTGGGCGACACAACCTTTAGCAATGCATTGAGATGCCGATGGGAAGAGCTGCGTCTAACTAAATTGCATACAGATTCTATCAATGACTACCTGGATTCTATGACGATCTACCTTGGTGAATCTCAAGTACGTAATTTCTTGCGCTGGCCAGTTATGGGTATTTATCTTTGGCCAAATTCATCATGGTACGCTTCCTCTACGAGCCATGCCGAAGTCCTGGGATATATGAAGACATTTATCGAAGGACGCTCAAAATGGCTGGACAACAATATTCCCGGGGTTGCTCAATATTGTGAACTTTACGTACCGCCTGTTGACACCACACCTCCTGATACTACACCAACTATCTCAATTCGTGAAGATCCGATTGCCAGCAGTTCTATACTCATTTACCCCAATCCATCTTCGGGCACCGTACACGTACAGAGTATGAATGAAATTCAGCATATTCAAGTCTCTGACATGATAGGAAAAACAGTTTACTTTCAACGGCCCAACTCCCACTACGTGAGATTGGAGCTTAACGCTCGCCTTTCAAAAGGTGTCTATCTAATTTCTGTCAGAACGGAACTTGGAAC
>JYMV01023522.1_pt1 | contig 13563 bp, 11 predicted proteins | sample 338911 | NCBI WGS metagenome assembly JYMV01 (sample SAMN03354496, study PRJNA234377) | hydrothermal vent metagenome | biome: Deep sea; feature: Hydrothermal plumes at the Eastern Lau Spreading Center, Western Pacific Ocean; material: Seawater | place: Tonga | collected 2009 | depth 2000 m m
CGGTCTCTCCGCTGTATTCGTCCCATGGCTTCGAGACCGCGCATCCGGTAGGCTGCTGCATGAAAGCGCGGTAGTACGCCTTGCGGTAGTAGTAGCAGGTCGCCCTGAACCCAATCGGGAAGATGAGTATGAACATCGCCGGGGACATCCAAGCCAGCCAGAGCGGCACCATCGAGCCCAAGCCATCACCCCCAGGGATGACCAGCGGGGAGAACAGCGGGCTCAGGACGTGGCTGCCTTCGCTTTCGATCCACATTGTCTGGTGCCCGGCGCTCCTGCCGAACTCCTCGAAGAACCAGAAGTCGGCTTCCATCATGCCGCGCCAGGTCGAGTAGACGATCATGATCCCGAGATACGCCGCCATCGCGCTCGGGCTCTTCCACCAGTCATCGACCCGGTCTGTGGCACCGAAGCCCTTCTTCATCGGGAGCTTCATGCCCTCGCTCATGGCTCATCCCTGATGGCCGCATCGCACAGTCATAGCCCCATAAGGGATTGCATGGGCCCCTGTGGGGCCCAGTCTTCTGCCGGTGCAGGGTTCAAAGCGGCCCGTCTGCACTGCACTCCCAGATGCTCGGTGGCGACATTGAATCCTCGATCTGCCCCAACTGCGGCCACATGCCCGGTGCGTGGCTGCCGGGGCTGCCTTGTCCCAAGTGTGGTGAGATGCTAATCTAAGCGAGGCCGGCGTAGTCGGCGTCTGCTTCCTCGATGTGGACCTCGTCGACGTCCATCTGAGCGAGTTGCAGCTTGCCGCTGAGCTCATCGTTGACGGCGTGCCAGTAGGAGTAGGCCTCGATGACCCAGATGCCTGACTCGCGGGTTCCGTTGCCGCTGCCCTTGACTCCGCCGAACGGTAGGTGGGCTTCGGCCCCGGTGGTCGAGTTGTTGATTCCCGTCATTCCGGCCTTGATGCCGGTCTTGAATCGGTAGGCTTCGAGCCTGTCATTGGTGTAGCAGGCACTCGACAGGCCGTATGGCGAGGCGTTGGCCAGATGCAGAGCGTGGTCGAAGTCCCTTGCCTTGACTACAGTGACCGCCGGACCGAAGATCTCCTCGTGGAAGCACTCCATGTCCTCAGTCACATCGGCATATACGTGAGGCCACATGTAGACGCCCTCGGAGGCGTCTCCGACGAAGTTAATCGGCTTGTTTTCGTTCGTAATTATGCCCTCGCCCCAGAGTTTGATCGCACCGCTGGACTCGCACATCCCGAGATCGCTCAGGAAGTCCCTGGCGTACTTCTCTGACAGCATGGGCCCGTACAGGATATCGTCGTGACGCATCGAGTCACCGACCCTCGTCGACTCCACTTTAGCCATGAACCTCGACATGAACTCGTCGTAGACGTCTTCGTGGATGATGAGGTTGCCAAGCGAAGTGCAGCGCTGACCCGCTGTGCCGAAGCCCGCCCAGTAGGCTCCTTCCACTGCATTGTCAAGGTTGGCTGATGGCATCACCACGAGTGGGTTCTTGCCGCCGAGCTCTAGCGAGCAGGAGACTAGGTTGCGACCGCAGATCTCGCCGATCATCTTGCCGACTGCGGTCGAGCCAGTGAAACTGATCTTGTTGACCATGCCCTCGTCGACGGCATCGACCAGGCTCTGACCGGCACCTCTGCCCTTTCCGTGAACGAGGTTGATGACTCCATCAGGCAGACCAGCCTCGTGCATTATGCGCGTTAGCATGAAGGATAGCAGAGGCGCGTCCTGCGGCGACTTCCAGACGCAGGTGTTGCCGCACATGATGGCGGGAATCATCTTCCAGAACGGCACTGCGGCTGGGAAGTTACAGGCGTTGATGATGCCGCAGACCCCCAGGGGTCGGCGGTAGGTGAAGAGCTCCTTGTCCGGCAATTCGGAGTTGACCGTCTGACCGTACAGTCGGCGACCCTCGGACTGGAAGAACAGGCAGGTGTCGATGGCCTCTTGGACCGAGCCCGCGCTCTCCTTGAGCGTCTTGCCGATCTCGCGAGTCTCGACTCGAACGATGTCGTCCTTGTATTCCATCAGCAGGCGACCCATGTTTCCTATGATCTGACCGCGCGTGGGAGCGGGCGTTGCAGCCCAGCCCGGGAAGGCCGCCTTTGCTACACTCAAGGCAGCGTGAACATCCTCTTTTTCGGAGAGTGGGAACTCGCCGAGGCAGTCGTCGAGCCAAGCCGGGTTGCGGCTTTCGAAGGTGCCTCCGTCCCTGGCCAGAGTCAACTGCCCGTTGACGATGTTGTAACCGCGAACTTTCGGGCTCCCGTTGGGATTGTCGCTCTCCATCACTTCGAAACCGGTCTCGAGCACATGGGTCATGGCCACCGCGAATCGCACTTACGCCATGAATCCTACTCACCGGGCCCCATCATTCCGATAACCGTTCCGACCCAAAGGACACCTCTCTGTTGGTAGGTTTAACTAGCCTCATGAACGAAGAGTATCTGTCAGGGGCGTGCCGTTGTGTCAGAAAACTCGTCAGAATCCTTGATCCTCAGGGTGGCGAAGGCCATCCCAAGCGACGTGGGACACGGTCGCGCGCGCGTTCCTTTCGACAATGAGCTCAGTCTCAAGCCCGGCGACATAGTCGAGATAGCAGGCGACCAGCGCACTGCCGCTATCGTCTGGCGCTGCCGACCCGAGGATGCCAACCTCGGAGTTATCAGAATCGACGGAATAATCCGCAAGAACGCCGGTGTGAGCCTCGGTGACCGGGTCACCATCACTAAGGTAGAAACCAACCCATGCGAGCGGCTGGTGCTCAGCCCCGTGATGGCCAAACAGCAGAAGGTCCGCTTCGGGCCGGGCATCGAGGGCTTCGCCCGACGCGGCCTCAACAAGCGCCCTGTGGTCGCCGGCGATCGCATCTTCATCCCCGGCATGACGCTGTTCGCCGAGGCTCTCCCGTTCGCAATCGTCTCGACCAACCCGAAGGGCATCGTCCAGGTCCTGCCAGACACTGAGATCATCATCAAGGAGGAGGCCGTAGACGAGGAGGAACCAGGCCGAGTCCAGACCATCTCCTACGAGGACATCGGCGGTCTCGGGGAGCAGCTGCAGAAGGTCCGCGAGATGATCGAGCTCCCGCTTAAGCATCCAATCCTGTTCAGGCGGCTCGGGATCGACCCGCCCAGAGGGGTCCTGCTCCACGGTCCGCCCGGGACCGGCAAGACCCTGATTGCCAAAGCGGTCGCCTCGGAGACACAGGCCCACTTCACTTCGATCAACGGCCCGGAGATCATCTCGAAGTACTACGGTGAGAGCGAGAAGCAGCTCCGCGAGATTTTCGACGAGGCCGCTGCCAACGCACCCGCCATCATCTTCATCGACGAGCTCGACAGCATCGCGCCCAAGCGCGAGGACGTCACCGGCGAAGTCGAGCGCAGGGTCGTGGCCCAGCTCCTCACCCTGCTCGATGGCATGCAGGGGCGCGACAACGTCGTAGTGATCGGCGCTACCAACCGCCGTGACGCCATCGACCCGGCGCTACGCCGGCCCGGCCGCTTCGACCGCGAGCTGGAGATAGGCGTGCCCGACAAGAACGGCCGGGCCGAGATCATCGGAATCCACACTCGTGGCATGCCGATCAGCGATGACTTCGACATCGACTATCTGCTCGAGAACTCGTACGGCTTCGTAGGGGCCGATATCTCGGCACTGGTCCGCGAGTCGGCGATGAAGGCCCTACGCCGGTACCTTCCTGAGATAGACCTCGACGAGGAGCATATTCCGCCCGAGGTACTCGAGAAGATGGAGGTCAGGATGTCCGACTTCCGTCAGGCCATCAAAGAGATCGAGCCGAGCGCCCTGCGCGAGATCTACCTCGAAGTTCCCGACGTCTCCTGGGACGAGGTCGGAGGCTTGGACGAGATCAAGGAGAGGCTCAAGGAGAGCGTCGAGTGGCCTCTGACCAAGCCCGAGTTGTTCGAGCACTTCGGAATCAGCCCCCCGAGGGGAATCATCCTGTTCGGTGCCCCAGGGACAGGCAAGACGCTGCTCGCCAAGGCGATAGCCAACGAGGCCAAGGCGAACTTCATCACAATCACAGGACCGGAACTGATCTCCAAGTGGGTTGGCGAGTCCGAGAAGGCAGTCCGCGAGATCTTCAAGAAAGCCAAGCAATCCAGTCCTTCCATCGTCTTCCTCGACGAGTTCGAGAGCATCGCCAGCATCCGTCGAACCGGTTCGGGCGATGGCTCCAACGTCATGAACCGCGTCGTGAACCAGCTCCTCAGCAGCATGGACGGCATCGAAGGCATGGACGGCGTCATCGTGGTCGCCGCGACCAACCGCCCCGAGATGCTCGACCCGGCGCTCCTGCGTAGCGGCAGGTTCGAGCGTGTGCTGCACATCCCACCACCCGATACCGAGTCGCTCAAGGAGATCCTCAAGATCCACACCGCTGGGATGCCGCTTGGCAGGTTCAAACTCGACGACCTCGCTTCAGGTTTGCAGAACTACACCGGTGCCGATGTCGAGGCCATCTGTCGCGAGGCCGCTCTGATTGCGATGAGGGCCGAGCGCAAAACAGTCTCGAAGAAGAACTTCGAGCAGGCAATCAAGCGCGTACGCCCCACCGTGACCGATGAGATGATGGAGTATTACGGTCGTATGGAGGCGATGCTCACCAGCGGCCTCGAGTCAGTCCGCCGTCGGCCCGACGGCCTCTCGGGCATCGAATCAGTATGAGGTAGAATAATGCCGACGACCTTCGGCCGGGAGATCCTGGGGCGAGAGGTCGTCGACGAATCCGGTGACAAGCTGGGTCACATGGCCGACTTCAGGCTCGACACCGACACTGGCAGCATCGTGGCTCTCTTGGTCTCGATCGAGCCTGACATAGATCCCACTCTGCTGCCCTGGCCTACCGTGGACGGACTCCTCTCAGTCCCAGTCGAGGAAGTCACTGCAGTCGGTGCGACGGTCCAACTCGCACGCTGACTATGATGCACGGTCCGTTCAGCACCACATAACGGTCTTAAGACGAAGTTGAGGCTCGTAGCCCGTTCCTACGGAACGGAGGCTCTCAGCATGGCGGATTGGCGCGAATACTCCAAGCGATTGACATCGCGCAACGCTCGCCGTGGTGCGGTCATATTCTCCTTCTGGGCACTGCTGCTGATTCTGGTCTCGACGGTGGCCATGACCTACATCGTCCCCGGGCAGACCCACCAGTCGGCGTATGGCGACGACTGGAATGACCTAGGGGCCTTCAGAGGGGACATCAGCAGGATGGGAGTGGAGACCACGGCTCTGGTCTCCAGCCCTCTCCTGCTGAGCGAGATCGACCATCCGGAGGAGGCCATTTTCATCGTCTCGGGAGTCGAACGGGACACCATATCGTTGCCTCGCTTCACCGGGGACGAGAGGGTCATCGAGTTCTCCGAAGGAGAAGGATACACCACATCCGAGATACTGGCCATCGAGGCCTTCGTCGAGAGAGGGGGAACCGTCCTGCTGATGGACGACTTCGGCTACTCGAGCAACCTCGCTGAGCAGTTCGGCCTCGAGTTCTCTGGCCACAGGCTGTACGACGAGGGCTCGTACGCAGTGGAGCTCGGAGCCGACTACGTATGGATCAACACCGGCTCCGCCTTCAATTTCACGACCAACTCCGGCTCTCTGGCCTCAATCCACCCCTGCCTCAGGGACCTCGATAACGACGGGGTCATCGACATCCTCGACCCAGAGCCTCTGGACCCGACTATCTCGGCCTTCGTCACCGAGGCCGACGCGGGCCTATGCGCCCATCGCTACTCCTCCATTGACGGGTGGGACTTCTCGGAGGGCTACCACCTCCTGACCAACGCGCCATCCGCCTTCGAGAAGGCAACCTCGTACAACCCCGTTGAAAATCGGTACGCGATAGGCAGGTCTACCCTCGACTCGTACCTCGATACCAACGACGACGGCAACCTCACCGTCGGCTTCGAGTCGCTTGGAATCGAAGGCGACGAGCAGGGTCCCTTCGCAGTCTACGTCCGATACTGTCAGGACAGGCTGTGCATCGACGCCGACTCGGGCAGGGTGCATTTCGTGGCCGACGGCTCGATTCTGATCAACTCCCTGTATGACCCGGCTTCGGTCGGTCAGTTCGCAGTTGGTGGCGGCTCGACCGTGGCGATTTCGATGCCGGACACGGACAATCGCAAGTGGGCTCTGGACATCATCGCCGAGGCCCTGCTCGTGCACCCCAACTCGACCAAGGCCAGTTCGAACGCCATTGTCATCTTCGATGAGAGCCGCCACCAGCAGCCAACGCTGTTCGGAGACACCTACAACCTGCTCTACTACCTCCTGATCTACTTCACCAACGACTGGATGGCGATGCTGCTGCTGTTCCTCACGTTGTTCATCATCCTCGAGGCCGTCCTAATCCGCAAGGAGGACCCCGAGGACTGGCGCCACGTGTTCCGCATCATCTACTACGGCTTCGGCGACGCGAGGCGCTACGAGTACTACCAGCGCCCCGAGAAGATCCGACAGGTCCTGCTGTCTCGCGTCAGGAACCTGAACACGTTATCTCGTGAGGAGTTCGACGCTCTGCCCGCTGTGGAGCTGCAGCGAATGGTAGAGGACCCAGTCCTCGTGAACTTCATCTTCGAGGACAGGAGGTACAAGCCCGACGAGCTGGTGGGCGTCATCAAGCGAATCAAGGAATGGGGTCGTACCGACACGGGAGCGGAGGCGTAGTCATGTGGACGCGCAAGGCATCCCTGATGCTGACCAGCGGGGTCAGCCTGATTCTGATCGGGATGATGATATCCAACTTCCAGCTGATGATAGTCGGTCTGACTTTCATCTCGTTCCTAGCCATCAATGGTTGGGTGTATGGACATTCCGAACTCGAGATCACGCGGACGATCAACGACACGGAGACCCCTATGGTCAACGTCTACAAGGGGGACGACGTGACTGTAGAGATCACCATCTCCAACAACTCATATCGAAGGACCCAGCAGTTGGAGGTCTACGACAACGTCCCGCACGAGATGAAGATGCGACAGGGCATCAACCAGATGCGAATGAACCTCGGGCCGGGTCAGTCCGCGCGAATCAGGTACAAGGTCCGATGCCCGCTGCGCGGGCACTACACCATAGGTCCCGTATCAGTGCGCTACCGCAACGCGTTCAACCTCTTCGTGACCGAGTCCCAATTGGAGGACAGGACCGACATCACGGTGTTCCCCCAAGTCAGGGAGATCGAGGAGGCCCTACTGCGCTCCGACGTACCGAAGATGTACACCGGAGCGACCACTCTCAAGACCCCAGGCCCAGGAATGGAGTTCTACTCGCTCCGCGAGTACCTGCCTAGCGATGCCTTCCGCTCGATCAACTGGAAGGCGTTCGCCAGAACCGGTGAGTTGATGGTCAACGAGAAGACGAGAGACGCCGTCACGGACGTCTTCATCATCCTCGACACCAGAGACGTGTCCAGAATCGGGACCGTCCTCAAGAATCCGCTGGAGATGGGGACGATCGCCGCCGCGTCGATATCGAACTACTTCATCCGCAGACGCGATTCGGTCGCTCTGGTCACCTATGGCGAGAGGATGGAGTACCTGTCTCCGGAGACCGGGGACAACCAGGGTTACAAGGTCCTGAGCAGATTGGCCGCGGTCCGAGCCAAGGGCTCCATGCCCTTGCAGGCGGTGACCAACGCGATGTCCTCCCGGGTAAGCCGCGGCTCCCCGATCTTCATCATCAGCAGCCTCGAGGGAGACGGCACCACGCTGCCAGCCATCCGCGATCTCGCGGGCAAGGGGCACGAGGTCATCGTGCTCTCCCCGAGCAGCATAGACCTCGAGAGGCTGATCAGCAGGATCCCGCGCATGTCCTATGAGGTGCTCAAGTTGGAGAGGCAGAACCGACTGACTGCCCTCTCCGGCTACGGGGCCAAGGTGATCGACTGGATGCCGGACGTCGAGCTCTCTCAGGCTCTGCTGCAAGTGAGGACGGTTTAGGAGGTGAAGTGATGGCAATGGAAGCGGTACCCGACTCGAAGACCCTCCACATCCCGAAGCTGCGCCGGCGCTGGCAGGTGCTCCTGCTCCAACTCATCTCTACGGCCTCCCTGTTCATGCTGATGAAGCGGATGAACACCGTCTTCGGCTCCTGCACCGAGGAGTTCATCGAGGATTCAGGCGGAATCGAGTCCATTTACTGGTGCCCGGCATACGAGCACACTAGGGGTTTGAACTACTGGCAAGGCGGGGGCTCAGTGGAACTGATCCTGCCGGATTTCCTGCACGGACTCACCAGCCTAGCCGGGGAGCCGCTCACAGGAGACGCCACCTTCGTGGCGCCTCTGGTGATGTGCATCGCCATCACAGCAGGTTGGGTCTTCCTGCTTCAACAGAGCGAGAAGGTGCAGAAGTGGGCCAACGGGGCGGTCTCCATCGGCTTCGTGGCATGGATGGTCCTGCCGTTCCTGCTGTCGTGGATCTACGCGATGGTGCTCAGTGGACCCCACTTGCCGTTCGGCCAAGACAACCCCGCGTTCAACCACATCGACCACCTTTGGACCCCGTTCATGTTCATCTTCGAGGTGGTTTTCCTCGGTATCGTCTTCGCGCCCATACTGGCCGGGCTGATGGGCATCTGGGGGCTCTCTCGCAGGATGATCACCTGGGCTGTGGGCTACTTCCTGATGGTGGTCGGGATTCATGCCATGCTGACCTTCAAGGGAATCACCGATGCGGTTGACGTGGGTCTGCAGCCCCTGCCGGCGCAGATCGGCGATGCCACGCTGTACGGCGGTCTGGTATCGCCGCTGGCGCTGACGCTGCTCGAGATCTCGCTGCTTATCCTCGTGTTCATGGAAGCTGGCCTTGCCGTCATCACCCACCTCGAGTATGCATCCATGCTCCCGGAGGATGCGAAGAGGAATCCCGAGTACGTCACTCAATTCAAGAACGTGCTCAACTCGCATATTGTCCACTTGGTCGGCATCATGGCCGTGGTCGGTCTGGCGACCGCGATAGCGCTCGAGTTCGACGACTTCCTCATCTCCATGGTCGGTGTCCTGGAGGGATCGCAGTGGTCCGAGCAAGTCCAAGAGTCGCTCGAACTGCAACTCACCTACGGCAAGGTGATCTCCGCCGGGCTGTTCCTGCTGGTCGTCGCCGGCATGCGCTTCGTCCTGCCGTGGCAGAGGGTGACTGGAATCCTAGAGACTGGGATGAGCAGGATCCGCTCGACCGATTAGGGGAACAGGCCCAACCGGGCTGCGATTTGCACCAGCACTTCCGCGAGAAGAGGGACTGCCAGCAACGCGATGCAGAACGTGGCCGGCAATGCGGTTGATCCGAGGTACGGCTCGAGCGCGGCCAAGGCACCCGGGAAGAGCAGGAGGACGGCCACGGCGGCCAAAACGAAGCTCACCCTCTCGAGCAGCGACGAGTCCAATGGGGCCTGCCCAACCGGCCTTCCGGGCAGTGGCCCGACATCCGCCATGCCCGTTTCAGCACCCTCAGAGCCATGAATGCACCGCAAATCGAAGTTCTGGGACATGAGTGGGTTCAAGCCCGACTCCATCGAGCCCGACTCATGGCGGAGGGACTCGCAATAGAGAAGTGCAGTCGCTGCAACTCGACCTCGGTCATCCACCAGGCGTACAGCGGCCAGCACTTCTGCAGCAAGCACCTGTCGGCTTCGATACGCAAGCGCACCTCGAGGGAGCTCAGGCAGCAACTGATCCTGCCCAAGGACGCTAGGCACGAGGACGGCTCGCCCTACCGAATTCTGGTGGCTATATCGGGTGGCAAGGACTCGGCAGTCCTGCTCACTATGATGGTGGACATCCTCGGATGCCGTCGCGACGTCGAGATGATCGCAGGCTGCATCGACGAGGGGATCGACGGCTACCGCGCGCCCTCACTGGAGTGCGCGAGGGAACTGGCGGCAAGCCTGGAGGTGCGCTTCGAGACCATGAGCTACGAGGAGATGGGCTACGAGCGCATGGACGAGGTCGTCACGAGGATGCCGGCGATGGCCGACAACCACGACGAGGCCAAGGGGCTGATGCCGTGCTCGTACTGCGGCGTGTTCCGGCGTCAGGGCCTGAACGCCCTCGCACGGAAACTCAACGCAGACGTGATGGCGCTCGGACACAACCTCGATGACATGGCCCAGTCCATCCTGATGAACCTCCAGAAGGGCGAGATCGACCGCTCGGTCAGGCTGGCCCCGCACACCGATAACCCGATTGAGGGAATCGCCCCCAGGATCGTGCCACTGCGCTGGATTCCCGAGCAGGAGATACACGCGCATGCAATCTGTCAGAACCTACCGATTTACCACGGCGACTGCCCTCACGCCCGCGGGGCCATGCGCCAGCAGAGTCGCGGCATCGTCGCCGAGCTAGAGTCGATTACCCCCGGTGCTCGGCACGGCCTCCTCCACTCGCTCGACGAGATCCGCAGGCTGCACCGGGTGGCCAACCAGAACTCCAAGTTAGAGGTGAACAGTTGCAGCGAGTGCGGCGAGATAACCAGCCGTGAGGTATGCCAGGCCTGCACGATGAAGCAGTGGTTGGCGGAAACAGCGTGAGTCAAAGGGTATCCTGTGATTCAGTGGTAAGCAATCAGTTGAATTCGGCCAGATCGCCGACTGACTCGTACAGGCTGGGTCCGCTGCCTAGGAAATAGACCGAGCCGAGCCTGCTGCGCGAGTCCTCTGGCGTGGAGTTGTTACCGGTAGCGCAGACCCCGGTACAGCCGTCTGCGAAGGCCACGTAAACGCGTCCCTCCCGGTCGATGTGGAGGTCGTTGAAGTCCAGCAGGTTGCGGTTAGAGCCCCCGATGTCGCGGCAGTCCCCGCTGTTCAGGCAGATGCTGCCGACCTGGACCGGGTCGGGGGACACCCTGACCGTGTGGAACACCGGGTTCGGGTCAAGCGCATTGAGGCTGTACGTGATGTACAGGTAGTAGCTGACGTTGGCGGGCGCGTAGTGCGGGTTGCCGTCCCACGGCTCGCCGTCGATGTCGGATTGGTTCAGCGCGCTGCCGTTCTCGCTCCCCAGGTACGTGATCGCAATCCGCCCCGGGTCGCCGGCATCGATGTGCGGGAAGGTGGTGGAGATCACCTCGATGGGACTCAACCGGGTGCTGTTCTGCTCCCAGGTCTGCCCGGAGTTGGTGCTGCGGGACATGTATACCCCGTGGTCAGCACCGATCCAGATGTGGTAGGCGTTCGACTCGCTGTCGGTGGCGACCTCGGAGTTCTTCCGCGGGTTCGGCGTGCCGACGTCCTCTCCCATCGTACGCTCCTCCCAGGTTAGCCCGTTGTCCTTGGAGAAAACTATCGTCGGCGTCGCTACTCGCGGCGTCACGTAGACGGTTCCGTCGGGCGCTGTTGTGACGGCCCCGTGCAGCCCTCCGTTAGTGGTCACTAGACCGAAGACCAAGCCGCCAACCTCGAAGCTAGCTCCACCATCGAAGCTGGTGTAGCAGAATATGCCGACTCCCTTGTTGTAGCAGAAGTAGACGGCGGTTTCGTAGATATCCTGAGAAAATTCTCCGATCAAGCCGTAACCATCGTCCGTCCAGGGTCCCGAGCCGAGCTTGATGTGGTCGTTGAGGGGAATCGGGCCGGAGTCGTGCGGGTTGCCCAGCCAGTTCACTCCGTCGTCATCGCTCCATGCGATCCAAGTGGTCATGAGGCCCACCATCTGGACGTCGAACACACGGTCCGTCATGAGATCCACCCACAGCCATGGATCGCTCGTCGATTGATGCTGGAAGATCGAGTTCATGTGCTCCCACGTCTCGCCGTGATCGCACGAGCGCATGACCTTCTCGAAGGCGGTGAAGAACATGCAGCCGCTCGAGGTGATGCCGATGCTCGGTTCGGCCCCGTCTTCGCCCACGTCGCTGAAAACGAAACTTAGGGGCAGGGGTTGGTAGAGAGCCAATGAAAGGTTCAGGCCGTCCGGTCCGGTGATGAAAATCCCGTCCGGAAGTGAGGGTTCCTCTGGGGGTGGTGGTGGCGGATCCTCCTTGAAGCAGCCAGCAAGCGATGCCGACAGCATCAGGATCCCGATTAGCAAGACCTTCGCCCGCATGTCCGCATCGACAGCGCGGTAACGCAATTACCTTGTCCTTGGGCCCAAGGGGGCCCTTTCGAATACTGGCATAGCATTGGATGCCCACTGATTCGGTCAGAGGACGTTCTCGACGATCTCGTCCATGTCCTGCCTGCGCCCGCAGTAGGAGCAGCGGATTTCGAGCGGCTCCACGCTGACGATGCGCAGTTTGTGCGGCAGCGGCTCGCGGGAGTTCTGCGTTATGCAGTTCCAGAACGAGCAGCGCGCGATGTTGACTAGCTCGTCGCCTAGGTCGACCTGCATTTTCTCGGCGACGCCGTAGTTGCGGATGATGGAGATGCTGGCCGCAGGAGCGATGAGCGCGAGCCTGTCGAGCTCCTCCTGGCTGAGCTCGCGGTCCTCGATCTTCAGCACGTCCTTGCGCCCCAATTTGGCGCTGGGTACGTTCATCACCATCGAGATCGGGTTGGAGCGTCCGATGTCGAGCCTGAGCATGCGCAGGACCTGAATCGCGTTGCCTGCGGGTATGTGATCGACCACAGTGCCGTTGCAGATCGCTGTGACACGGCGCATCTCGCTCATCACTTCACCTTCTTCGGCACCTTGACTCCGAGGCACTTGCACAGTAGCGCCATCCGCGCGACCACCCCGTTGAACGCCTGCTGGAAGTACCTCGCGTGACGCGTCGCATCCACGCTCGGGTGAATCTCGTTGACCCGGGGCAGCGGATGCATGATGATCATGCCCTCCTTGGCGCCGGCGAGGTCTGAGGCCGTCAGCATGTAGATGCCAGCGACCTTGGCGTACTCGTCCTCGTCGGGAAAGCGCTCCTTCTGGATGCGCGTCATGTAGATCACATCGGCCTCGGCGATGGCCCCGGTCAGGTCTACAGTCTCGTTGACCTCCGCGCCCCCGCTCGGGAGATCGGAGACTATCTCGGTCGGCATGCGCAGCGAGCCCGGCGAGACCAGCGTCAGTGTCGCGCCGAAGCGGACGAGGGCGTGCGACAGGCTGTGCACCGTGCGACCGTATCTCAGGTCGCCCACGAGCACGACGTTCAGCCCCTCGAGGGTGCCGTGCGCCTCTCGGATTGTGAACAGATCCAGCAGGGTCTGAGTGGGGTGGTTGCCAGCGCCGTCGCCCGCGTTCAGCACCGGGATTGTGATGGCGTCGGCGCTGTACTGGGCCGCGCCTTGGCGCGGGTGGCGGATAGCGACCACGTCGGCGTACCCTTCGATCATCTGCATGGTGTCGTAGAGGGTCTCGCCCTTGGCCACGGACGAGCCCGCGGAGCTGAAGTTCAGCACCGAGCCTCCGAGCCTCTTCATCGCGCTCTCGAAGGACATGCGGGTCCTAGTGGAGTTCTCGAAGAACATGTTGGCGAGGACCTTGCCCTCGAGCAGAGGCAGGTGGACTTCGCCGTTTGCGACCGGGAGAAGACACTCGGCGTTGTCGAGGAGATTGGTAATCTCCTTGTTCGTCAGATCGTCCATCGTGATGAGGTCGCCCATCGCTTTTCCTCAGCGAAGCCGG
>JYMV01031188.1_pt2 | contig 13562 bp, 6 predicted proteins | sample 338911 | NCBI WGS metagenome assembly JYMV01 (sample SAMN03354496, study PRJNA234377) | hydrothermal vent metagenome | biome: Deep sea; feature: Hydrothermal plumes at the Eastern Lau Spreading Center, Western Pacific Ocean; material: Seawater | place: Tonga | collected 2009 | depth 2000 m m
TACTGTCAGGAGATTATTGTGGTCATTCAACTGGTTATTATGAGTGTCATAGCCGTACTGATGAGTAAGAAAGATTGGAGTGTAAAGTCCGCCCGAAAGAAGTCGTGCAACAATACTTAACTGGGTTCCCATTGAGTTGTTGGGATATTCCACTGTATTTTGACCTGCTTCTGCTGCAGCCTGAATAACACCAGCATAGGCAAAAGAATTATTGTCAATCTGACGGACATATGATAGTTCATCTCCACCAGCGGTTTCCGGAGGATCATTATTATATTCACTTTCATACGTTTCATTCACCAGATTATAGAAAATGGACGGATCATCGACAATAACTCCGGGGACACCTTCATTACCTGTAAGCAATAAACCATCAGTTGAACCTTGTTGAAGTGCCATTGGTTCCTCGGGAGGATTTTCAACATAACCGGCATAAAGTGTCTCCAAATACCTTGCAACCCATCCGGTTGAAATAACCTGATCCACATCAGAGGCACTTCTCCAGATATCTGTAGACCGAAAATGAGAAAGGTCCTGCTGATCATAGCCCACATTCTGAATAATGGCCATGTTTTCGTCATTCCAGAGGTCCATGAGCGGAGCCATAGCCGGATGAAGACCCAATGTCTCTGTGATTGTGAGCAGTTCATTCTGGGGAATAGCAATGGTGGGACGAAGGTTGTAATATTCATCATCCTCAAACGGAATGACTGTGTTCAGTCCGTCATTCCCTCCGCCTAAATTCAAAATAACCAGGATTCTGTTTTGTCCCCTGTCTCTCAAATGATCTGACCGGGCCAGAAGCGGATGGAGCCATCTTGGGATAAGCATGGAGCCCAAACCTACAGCTATCGAATTTCTTAAAAATTGCCTGCGTCTCATTTTAATTGAAAGTCCGGATATCTCATTAGTAGTTTAATAGTTCCTTTCAATCGGTCTTCTGCTTCTGGGATTGTCAATGACCAATTATAAGGATCCAATCCTTGAAGAAGCTGATCCAATAATAATTGCCGAGTGTGTTCTGTTGTTTGGATGTCATAAAAATATAAAATCATATTATCAATAAGTTGTTCCGCATCATTAGGATTTGGGAAATGGCTGGCAAACTCAAGAACATCCGGTTGAAACCCCATGGGAAAATCATAAACATATCCATCGATCACAGCATTGGTAAATAGCTTTCTGTATGGAAGTGTGTAGGTGTTGATCCAGTTTCGGTATCCCAACCAACCTGATACATCAGGCGGATAGAGGATAGCCTGGCCAAACAATTCCTGAAACATTAAAAGAACTCTATTCCTAGTTTGACCTTCGGGAGGAACAATATCAGTTATATACATCTGACGAATTGGAGATAGTACATGAACTATGCCTCCACCATATTTGGCTCCCCTGAAGTTTTCATCAAAAAAGAGTTCACTCTTGAACAGAGCCTCCAGCATAGGTTTCACTTCATAATCATTTTCCCGGAGAATATCAGCCATTTCCTCAACAGCGTCCTCATCGGGATTATAATAGACAAACCACTGATAAATTTTCCGGGCAAAGAATCGTGCTGTCTCTTCCTGTTCAAATATTATATCAACAATATCATTCCCAAACCAGTATCCCGTTTGTCCCATGAATGTTTTGGAACCAAAATCATGTCTGTTCTCAATAAAAAAAGTTTCCAGACCATCCGTAGTATAGCCTGTGTATGCCCGCGCTGCTTCAATTACATCCTCCTGGGAATAGTTGCCCACTCCAATGGTAAACAGCTCAAGCAATTCCCTGGAAAAGTTCTCATTAATCCCTGCCAGAGGACATGGATTCTCAGCGACCTGAAACGTAACATGATGCATATAGTCCGAATCGTCTGCCAGACACTCTGCCCAAACATTATTCATTGTTAATGTATCAGTGTTTATTAAAGCAAATCCAAAATTTGCCCATTGATCATCCGGGTTCCAATCACAGTTAGAGCCTAATGGAGGGTTCCCTACCATGCCCCACCCGGACCAGTCATCAAATTCTCCCGTGACGGTGTAAAGATACTCATAGACCCCGGGCTCCAGTTCCATACTTCCCGAGTATGTACCATCACCGTCTGGCATCAGGGTAAGTCCAAAACCAGACCAATCGTCCATTGTACCGGTCACATGGACTGCTCCGCCCTGGAGATCAACTCCTGTCATATCCACATTAAAATTGACAACCATGGGGCCATGATCCAGAATAACATCCTCATTGTTCATCCCAAAGGCACGGAGGGGAGGATGATCATAAGGATCGATATAAGCACACTCATCCGGAACATCCTCATAAATAGAAAATCCACCGCATGTATAAAAATACCTGTACAGTCCAGGATTAAGACCAATGGTCTTGGTATACACTCCGTCCTCATCTTCATCTGTCAACTTTCTTCCATATCCAGACCATTCGTCACTATCACCCGTAACATAAAGATGACGATATCTATTCTTATCATTATCCAACCATTTAAGCATGGCAGGATCTACAGCCATTGCTTTTACAAAATCTTTAATATTTCCCAAGGCATACTCCCTGAGAAGCGCATAGTGATGATACATTGCGGGAGGAAAGTTCACCTTCTGAGCCGATGTAGCGAAATGATCGTGCCAGAAAAGTGTCATTGTTTCGTGAATACTTGCTTCTTCTTCTAACATATTATCAATGATCCAGCTTCGCGTTTCAGCTCTTTGTTCTCTGTATGCATTATTTAAGGAATCAAGCTGTTCCGGAGTCAGTGAGTCATAGGGCGGTAACGGATCATCGATCCAGTCTCCGGGAGGATCAGGCACCGGCTGTTCTTCCAGCAATGCGTCCACAGTTGCATCCAATCCTTCATCATGAGCCCAGTTGATCCCTTCCCATATTGGACCAAAAGTGGTACGCCTCAGCAGATGAGCAGCGGCACGGAGATCAAAATCTACATCCCTGGATGTGATGGTTGATTCAACCTCTATATCAGGTGCCGGAATCTGCTCAGGAAAAACCTGGATGAATTCCTGCGGGAGATTATTTATGACTGGATATTTTGGCGGGGGGGATGGATGTTGCCTGAGGTATTTGTTCAGCGATTCACTGCGTTTTAAAATAATGTCCTTCTCTTTGCTGTCCTTTAGAATCTGGGGCGCAGGATGATCTTTTGCTGTTAACGGGGTTAAAATCAAGGATATATATAACAATAGCAAAGTTGGTTTTGATTTCTTTAACATTGCATGCACTGAACCTAATCAATTACTCACGTGAGTGTACTATCATTTTCAGGAAATTTCAAGAAAAAAAATGAATACATATACCAAAATGGAAATTTATTATGAAACTCAACATAACTGTATAATATAATTTGCAGGTTACCATTGGTTGTTGCAATTTTTGTTAGCTTGAAGTATGCAGTATGAGTATGAATAACCATGATGAATAATAATATCCCCATGCATAGGAGAAATTTCAAAATATCCCCAATCCTTTTTATATTACTTTTTTGTTCGGGTGCAACCGTTAGTGCCCAGGGGTTTTCGGAAGGTCCGTACGGTATAGGTTATTTTGATATTGCCGGTCCGTTTACGGTGTTGGACCTGAATGCTCCAATGCCCGGGGACGTGAGCCAGGATGATACTATTGATATTGAAGACGTTATGGTTACACTGGGTGCAGAGATAGGAACCGTAGAGATTAACGAAGAACAATTCTATTTAGCAGATATAAACAGCGATGGTATTCTGGATACTGTTGACCTTGTATCTATTGTAAATCTCATTTATAATCCGGAAAATTCGGAGTGGAGTTTTCAGGATGCGTGGAATGGGCAGGAATCGTACATTTTTATTCATTACAATCCATCAGTCAGTAATTCCACAGCACTTTGGATTTCAAATACCAAGCAGGCATTATTAGAAAATTCTCCTTTAAATGTTCATTATCTCTTTATTTCCGATCGTTCTAGTTCAGCCAGTGATGTGCAGGCAATAAAAGGGGAGTTTGATGAAATCCTGGAGTCTTTTGACCCCGCTTTGCAGGATCACTGGAAAACCCATCTTCATTTTATCCCAACAAAAACCTCAGAGTTGGATAATTGGCTTGCTGATGCTTTGAGTGATAAATATGCCTTGGGGATAGATAGATTTCAGCAATTAAAACAAATAGGCTACTTAGGAAATCCTGATGGATTTACCGGTACTCATATGAGTTACCTTGCACACGAAACCCTCTTTTACAATTATGTCTGGGACGCAGTATTCGATCCAGACAGCAACTATGACGAAATCACCATTTTTGATAAAGAGCTATATTCCGGAGGATGGGCTTCCTCTATTACGCAGGTTGTTGAATTTCCTTCCAATGAAGAACTTGATCAGTATTCAGCAATGAAAGTTGAACTCTTAAGAGGCTGTCCGGATGCGGACGGAAATTATAGCGATGATGGATGTGATGATTATGATCGAATCGCCCATATGTATCTCTGTGATGAAGATGGTTCAAATTGTTATGAAATCGCCCGGTGGATCACTCCTTTTGATCGCCAGCCCCATCACCTTACAGATATAACCCCTTTCATTTCTGTGATCCGCCCTGGCGGCACCAGGTTGATCAAATTCCAGGAATCAGGATGGCCCAACAGTCTTTTGACACTTAAAATACGGTTTTATACTTCTGAAGATGATCCGGAAGAATCTCCCCAGGAATTTCGACCGATGTGGATTGGTACTGTCCAGTTTAATCCCAGTTATGATGAGAATCGTCCCTCAACAATATTTGATGTTCCGGAAAATGCAACCAGAGTAGAATTTGTTACCTATATCACAGGCCATGGTTGGGGGAGTGCCGGGTGTTATAATTGTGCGGAATTCTGCAATTCAAAACATATATTTTCTGTCAATGGCGGAACCTATGAATTTGATACATCCTATCCTGAAGCCGGGGATGGTGATTATTGTATGGAACTGGAAACAATCGTCCAGGGAGTCATCCCAAATCAATACGGTACCTGGGGATTTGGCCGGGCCGGGTGGTGCCCGGGAATGGATGTGACCCCTTTTATAACCGACATTACTGAATACGTTGAGATAGGAGATGACAACATCATGGATTATGAAGCCTGCCGAGTATCAGGAAACGACTGTGTTACCCCACCGGTTTGCCAGGGTGATGGTTATTGTCCAGAAATCGCCATGTCATCTTACATTATCATTCGTTATTAACTTTCCCAGGAGATTGTCATGAAAAAACTATTTTTAGTCTTATTGTTAACACAAATCACACTGGCAGAAGATATTAATATCTGGATTTCCAATGCCCACCAGAATACAGTTTCCGTTTCAATGTTGGCAAATACAGAGGTTGTTGGATTTCAATTTGGAATTGATGTTTTAGAGTTCGAAGGAGATTTGTTTGCTCCTGTGGACAGTATTTTTTATAATGATACTGGTGAAAGCGTAACTTCTACAGTTATCCAGCCATTGTCGGGAATTGTGATTGATGCTGACTTCACTTGCTTCATAAACACATCTGGTTTACTGGTTTCTTTTTCGCTCGCGAACTCACCTATTGCATCCACAGACAGTGTCGTTCTTGTGGAACTCCCCTGGTTACCTTCTGATGTAAATATAGAAGATGTATCTATCGTAGATCCCCTTTTCATTGGCCTTGATGAAAATGGGGCACCCATCACACTAGAGGTTGAGTATGGACTTATTGAATACCAAGAAGGATGGCCCTATTATACCAACACCCAGGTGATTTCTTCTCCAGCAATTGCTGATATGGATATGGATGGAAGCCCTGAAATATTATTTGGGGAATATAATGGTCGATTTCACATTCTTGAATCAGATGGAAGCGATATCTGTTGGCTTGATACCGGTAACCAGATTTGGGGATCTCCCGCCGTGGCAGATATAGATAATGATGGAATCCTGGAAGTGATGATTACTTCGAAAAATCAACACATGTATATTTTGGATGGAAATTGTAATGTAGAATTAAATTTTAATGCGGAACAGTTCCTCATGGGTACACCGGCTTTAGGTAATCTCGACAATGATGAAGAACTGGAAATTGTCTTTGGCGGGTATTCAAATCCCGGAAAGCTCTTTGCACTCAATCATGATGGATCTCCAGTTGAGAACTTCCCGGTTGTACTGGATGAGAAAATCCAGCGCGGTGTTGCGTTAGCGGATTTTAACGGCAATGGAAAAATGGATATTGTTTTTGGAACAGATGACGAACATATCTACCTGATTTACGATAATGGACAAGTTGCGGACGGATTCCCTTTCACTGCTGAAAATGACTTCCGGTCAGCACCTGTTGTATTAGAAGTGATGGGTGAAAAAATCATCCTTGCAGGTAACCGGGATAATAATCTATATGCGGTGAATTCTGACGGTTCCTTGCGTTTTACAGTCGTAACCGGTGACGATATAAGCACCTCACCTGGAGTTGTAGAAACAGAGGAAGGACCTGCAATCTTCTTTGGATCGGAAGACGGGAAACTCTATGGAGTAAATTCTACCGGGCTGCCCCTTTCAGGTTGGCCAATTGATGTGGGAAGTGAGATCATCGGTTCTCCTGTATTTGCTGATTTGGACAGTGACGGAACACCGGAAATCATCTCTGCCGTGAGCGGAATGGATCTTCTTATTTTTCGCATGGACGGATCACCATATACTGATATTCCCATTGAATTTGAAATGCCGTTTGCTGGTTCCCCTGCAGTTCAAGACCTGGATAGCGATGGGGACTTAGAAATAGTGATTGGATCCACCAACAGCCTCATAGCAGTGGATATAAAAGACTTTGGCAACTCTAACAATTACTGGAATATGTACAGGGGAAACGTGCACCGGACAGGTTATTTCGGATCAACATCAGGATCAGGAACAATATCAGTTGATTATATTCCGGACTGGAACCTGGTAGGTTTACCGATGAATGTGGAGGATCCTTTTCATTTAAGCGTCTATCCAGATGCATTGGAAGGAACTCTATATTCTTTTGATGGAAATTATGTCCAGGAAAATGATTTTATCACCGGAACTGGCTACTGGCTCCGTTTTCCGGATGGAGGCACCGCTATAATTTCAGGTTCAACTATTCATTCCCTCATTATTTCCATGATGAATGACTGGAACTTGATTTCCGGAATCTCAAGTTCAGTGCCTGCAACCAGCATTCAAGACCCGGAGGGGATACTCCTTCCAGGGACGCTTTATGAGTTTGACGGGAGCTACATTCAGGCAGAAACTCTGGAGCCAGGCAAAGGGTACTGGATCCGCTCTGCTGGCCCAGGAGAAATAATTATTTCAGATGATATTAGAGCAAAGAGATTACCGTTTATAAGTAAAATGGATGGAGCCAATACAATAAGCTTTAATGACCAGACCCTGTATTTTGGTGTAACAGTACCTGATAATGAAAGACTAAGTTATAGTGTACCTCCTAAACCACCCTCAGGTGTGTTTGATGCCCGGTTTCAGGGTGACTGGATATATTGTGAAGATTCTGGGAAAATAGAACTAACAGGTCAGGCAGAACCCCTTTCCATATCTTTTAACATAGCAAATAAAACTACCTGGGTTTTAATCAATATAGAATCAGATGAAGAATATGATTTGTCCGGTTCTGGAGAGCTGATTATTGCTGAAGTGCTGAATGGATTTAGCTTACGGAAGAACTCAGTTTTGCCTCATAGCTATGCCCTTCACCAGAATTTTCCTAATCCATTCAACCCTGTCACAAGCCTCCGCTACGACCTTCCGGAACAATCATTTGTTACACTCACGATTTATGACCTGATTGGAAGAGAAATTGCTCAACTAATTAACACCACTCAGGAAGCAGGCTTCAGATCAGTACAATGGGATGCTACAGATTCCTTTGGCAAACCCGTTAGTGCAGGAATATACCTATATAAAATAACTACAGGTGAGTTTGTTCAATCCAAAAAGATGGTGCTGGTAAAATGATTCTTAACTAATTTATCTATTAATATTTTTTCAAAATGAATCCAAAATTATTTTGGCTTTTTAGTTTTGTAGGTCTGTACTGGACCTACTGCCTTTATTGGGGCTTTAAAGGGGCAAAATCATCCAAAACCTCTGCTGACTATTTTCTAGCCGGCAGGTCTATTGGAACCTGGGTATTTGTGTTGGCTGCAACCGCTACCAGTTTCAGCGGTTGGACATTTATTGGACATCCCGGTAAAATATTCACAGATGGTCTCCCGTATGCTTTTGCGTCCTTTTATGCATTAACCATTCCTTTTACAGGTGTATTGTTTTTAAGAAGACAGTGGGTGCTGGGAAAAGCATATAAATACATTACTCCTGGCGAAATGTACAGCGATTATTATGGCGGTGATACAATTCGTATGTTAACTCAACTCCGGGCGTCCGGTGATCTGTTTCATGTTCTGACGGATGGCTTGATCTCGGTTGAGGTTGGGATGTTTGCCTTGTCAACGATTGTTGTGATCTATGTGGCCAGCGGAGGGCTGCGCTCAGTTGCTTACGTGGATTGTGTACAGTGTGTCCTCTTGGCACTGGGAATCATAATACTGGGAGTCATAACGGTTCACTTTGCTGGAGGTTGGGAAGGGTTTAAAATGGGCATAGCAAAGATCGTATCCCAAGACATTGTCGCAAACAAGGGAATCACTCCTGATGGATTTTCATCAAAAGTTGCTATCCCCGGATCAATTCAGGTCGTATCGAGCGGTTCAAAATCAGTTGGTGGTCCCTGGTCAGGAATCATGTGCATGACCTACATGTTTGCTCTAATGGGAATCCAGTCTTCCCCTGCATTTTCCATGTGGTCATTCTCCAATAAAACCAGCAGGGCATTTCGCTGGCAGCAGGTAGTGGCTTCATCAGTGATAATCGGTATTATTTTATTTACCTTCACCATATTTCAGGGATTGGGTGGCCATATCCTGGAGTCAAATGGAATATTGAAAAACACCACTGATAAAAACCTGGTTCCACAGTTAATCAATTTGATGTCATCTTCAGCTCCGTGGCTAGTCGGACTGTTGGCAGTCTGTGCTCTTGCAGCCATGCAAAGCACCGGCGCAGCTTATATGTCAACTTTCAGCGGGATGGTCACCAGGGATGTCTATAGACACTATTTTTCTAAAGATGCTTCGGACAAAACACAGAAGTTTTTCGGCAGATTGTTTGTGATCATAGTGGCAGCAGCAGCGCTGATTGTAGCAGCAAAGTCCACGCAGGCAATTGTAATGCTTGGAGGATTAGCGGTGGCCTATGGTTTCCAAATGTATCCCGCACTTTTGGGATTATGTTATTTCCCGAAGTTGTCCACAAAAGGTGTCGTTTCAGGATTAATCGCAGGATTAATTGCTGTGACTTTAACTGACAAGACTTCAGCATGGTTTGGTGTCCCCTGGGGTGCATATCCATTAACAATTCACAGTGCAGGATGGGGAATATTGGTAAACCTAATAACCGTAGTTTTAGGGTCATTTCTTTTCCCAGATCCGAGTGAAATAAATAATCGTAAAGTCAAACGTCATAAATTCTTGCAATCTGTTTCAGGATTATCCCAGGATAGAAAAAAGCTAGTTTCTTTTGCGTGGATATTAACTCTTGTATGGTTTCTAATTGGCTTTGGACCTTTTGCAACAATCGGGAATACATTGTTTTCGGATCCTAATAATCCAATTACCTGGGCTCCTTTTGGGCTGCCTTCTCTCTGGGTATGGCAATTACTGTTTTTACTTTATGGGATATTTGTCATGTGGTTTCTAGCTTTTTATATGGGATTGTCAAAACCGATTGATGTTGATAAAATAAAAAATTCAGATAAATAATAGATTGAATTTTGGAAGCCTTTAAGTGCAGGCGTATACCTCTACAAAATACGGGCTGGTGAGTTCAGGCAGACCAGAAAAATGGTGTTGTTAAAATAATATTCAATTTCTCTTACAAAAAAACTTGTCATAAACAAACAAAGTCCCCGAAATGGGGACTTTGTTTATTCAGTATGTTTGCCGACCTCCAATGAAGTCAACAGAGCATTGTGTTAAGATGCTGATCCTTTGGAGGTCAGCTTTCTACTAGGATTATACAACTGATCACCTCCTTTCTGTTGATTAACAATAATTATTTCTAAATGTAATTTACTCTGTTTAAAAATATTTGAGCAACGATATAATTAGTTAAGGGAATTTAACACTATCTAATCATTGATTAAATAACACCCTGGATGTAATTTTAACATGGGAGGTTATTTTCTGTTTATAAGGGTCAGGTAAATAATACAGTGCACATTTTGGTTGCAGCTGAGAAAGAAATACTACTGATTAAACTGTGGAGTTGTGGGCAATAAAAATTGAAGGACCTATTTTTAAAATAAATTTAATAGGTTTACCTAATGAATAAAAGAACCATAATCATATTATCACTAAGCTTATTGACCTTTCCCCTGTTTTCACAGGTTCAATGGAAAAAATTAGATACCCGTGACGGTTTAGTATATGCACCAGGTTATACAGGTGATCCAATGTCTGATAAGAATCCTGCTTTTGATAATCCTGATTTTAAGCAATCAATATCTAAATATGATCCAACAACTGTAGGAGGATCAAAAAAAATAAGAGAAGCAAAACAACAATTGATTAATCAATCTGCAGTGACTGATACGTCCATAATAGAAAGCCCCTACACAGGTAGCGTTTCAGACTCTTATGATGATGGAAATCCAAGGATAGAAGGTACATATAAAAATGGATTAATGGACGGAATATGGACTTATTATTATCCTGACGGTGTTACAAAAGCAGAAGGGCAGTTTCTCAAGGGTGATGGAGGCAATATGCATGAACTATCAGGCATTCCCCAAAACGGAAGATACGGGGAATGGACTATTTACTATCCCAACGGAAATGTAAATGCGAAATATCAATATGATGTAAATGGCATTCCTGAAGGACCCTGGTTGGAATGGTATGAAAATGGACAACAGAAACGTCAATATTTCCACAAGGAAGGAAAAAGAGACCAAACCTGGACAGTGTGGTGGTCAAATGGTAACATAAAAACTGAAGGCAATTTCAAGGAGGGTCTAAAAAACGGCCAGTTTACTTTTTGGTTTCAAAATGGACAGAAAAAGTTTGAAGGAGTTTGTCGTAATGATAAATTGTTTGGAGAGTGGACTTTTTACAATGCAGATGGAAGCGTGGAAAAAATAAAAGAGTATACTAATTGATCAGAGTAGACAAGTTTTCTGTTTCAATGATGATAAATATTTACACAATCCGGATGGAGATAACTATATTATTATTTCCAATGGATTGAATTTGAATCTTTAAGTTTCTTGATTCTTTTATCCAATAATGACAGTTTCCAATTGTTTGAGACGGAAATATGATCTTAAAACATAGGTAAATTGATTACAATTAAATTCTGTGTTAGAATGAAAAGCACAAAGTATATTTGGGCCCCAACTGAGAAGGAAATACAACTGATTAAATTGTGGGCAATAAAAATTGAAAGGTTTATTCTTACTAATATAATATAAAGAGGTTTACAATGAATAAAAGAATCCTAACATTATTATCACTAAGCCTATTTACCGCCTCTTTGTTTTCACAGGTTAATTGGAAAGCACTATATTACGTTGATTATTTAGATACTCTTGATGGTTTAGTATATACACCAAGAACGGATAAACCCTACACTGGTAAGGTGCTAGACCTTTATGCTAATGGAAATAAAATGATGGAAGGTGCATATAAAGACGGATTGATGGATGAGATATGGACTTATTATTATCCTGACGGTGTTATAAAAGCCAAAGGACAGTTTGTCAGGGGTGATGGAGGTAATATTCATGAAGCATCAGACATTCCCCAAAATGGGAGAAACGGGGAATGGATTATTTATTACCCCAGCGGAAATATGAATGCGAAATATCAATACATAGATGGGGCTTTTGATCAGGTCAACCTGGAATGGCATTATAACGGAAATAAAAAAACAGAGATGCATTATGTAGAGGGCACTCTTGATGGGCCCCGGATGGAATGGTATGAAAATCGACAACAAAAACTTGATTATCTTTATGTCAATGGAAAAAAGGACGGAGAATGGATCGCCTGGTATAACAATGGGAAAAAGAAACATCATTATTTCTATGACAGGGGTAAAGAATTCCATACCCAGAGAGTGTGGTGGTCAAATGGTAACATAAAAACTGAAGGAAATTTCAAGGGGGGCAGAAAGGACGGTCAGTTTACTTTTTGGTATGAAAATGGAAAAAAGAGAATGGAAGGAGTTTATCAAAATGCTAAAATTGTGGGATTGTGGACTTATTACAATGAGGATGGAAGTGTAAGAAAAAAATTAAATCCCTACACAGGTAACGTGTATGTGGACTATTATGATAATGGAAATAAAAAGATGGAAGGTAACTATAAAAACAAATTGATGAATGGAATGTGGACTTATTATTACCCTGACGGTGTTACAAAAGCAAAAGGAAGGTTCCTCAGGGGTGATGGAGGCAATGTGCATGAACTATCAGGCATTCCCCAAAACGGGAGATACGGGGATTGGACTATTTACTACCCCAGCGGAAATGTAAATGCGAAATATCAATATGATGGAAGTGGTAAGTTTAACCAGGACAGGCAGGAATGGTATGATAACGGAAATAAAAAAATAGAGATGCATTATGTAAATGGCATTCCTGATGGACCCCGGGTGGAATGGTCCGAAAATGGACAAAAGAAACTTGAGTATTCTTATGTAAATGGAAAAAAGGACGGAAACTGGACCGCTTGGTACGAAAATGGTAACAAGAAAAATCATTATTTCTATGTTAAAGGGAAAAAATCGCAAACCTGGACAGTGTGGTGGTCAAATGGTAACATAAAAACTGAAGGAAATTACAAGGAGGATAAAAAGGACGGTCAGTTTGCTATCTGGTATGAAAATGGACAAAAGAAGCTTGATTGTTCTTTCGCAGATGGGATAAAAAATGGATCGTGGATCGCCTGGCATGAAAATGGCCAGAAGAAACGTCAATATTTCCACAAGGAAGGAAAAAGAGACCAAAGCTGGACAGCGTGGTGGCCAAATGGCAACACAAAAATTGAAGGAAATTATAAGGAGGATAAAAAGGACGGCCAGTTTACTTTTTGGTTTGCAAATGGACAGAAAAAGCTAGAAGGAGTTTGTCGTAATAATAAATTACTGGGAGCGTGGACTTTCTACAATCCAGATGGAAGCGTGAAAAAAATAAAAGAGTACACTAATGGATCAGAATAGATAAATTTTCTGTTTCAATAATTATAAATATTTACAGGAAAGATGAGAGTGTATAATTAATTTATTGTAACCTGATATCGGAAGATTTCGATGAGCTCTTTAGACTATTATACACTTTTACTTTTTACTGAAGAAAAAACATTCCCGCCATAATATGCAACCTTACAAGGATTTGTATTTACAGTACGGGATCCAATAACCACGATCAATATAAAGTTTAACAAGGCCCTGTTAAATGAACCCTATGATATAATTATTATTGGATCC
>JYMV01038091.1_pt1 | contig 13562 bp, 11 predicted proteins | sample 338911 | NCBI WGS metagenome assembly JYMV01 (sample SAMN03354496, study PRJNA234377) | hydrothermal vent metagenome | biome: Deep sea; feature: Hydrothermal plumes at the Eastern Lau Spreading Center, Western Pacific Ocean; material: Seawater | place: Tonga | collected 2009 | depth 2000 m m
TAAAAAAGTAAAAGGAGATGTCTTTGCCAAATATGGGATCCACCTCGCCATACGGGGAAGCGTTTAAGTATTGCAAAATGATTTCCCATTGTTGGGCCATCACCAGTCCAGTCATGGCTGCCAAAACCAAAGGTATCCCCAGAATGAGCAGTTTTAAATTGCTGGCCATGAAATCCAGCAAAGGCACCTCCCGCCGAACCTGGTCCGACAAGAGGATAGGAAGGTGGGAGGTTTTTTTGAGCACTCGATTTAAAAAACCAAATGTCAGCAGGAAGAACAAAACGCCGGTCAGCATCCCAAATCCGAATTGCGATATCAGTACCGTCCACAAAACTGAAGTGATGCCATGGCTTCCAAACCACAACCAGTCAATATAAAAAGAAAGGATTTTGTCGGCAAAAAGTGAACCGACAAAAACCACTGCCGCAAAAATGAACAACCCTTTTTTTATCTTCTCCATCGTCCTACCTCATTTTTCCTTCCATTTTATGGAACAACCCATAGAAGAGATTTGCTCATCGGACACTTCTTGTTGCGCAACAATACAATCGAGAGCCTCTTTCAAATCCCTCCGGGTCACCTTCTCCTCATTCTCCCAATCATCATCGATTCTACCTCGGTACAATAGTTTCCGTTCCGGTCCGTAAACATAGATATCAGGCGTGCACACAGCATCATAGGCCCTAGCCGTCTCCTGGGAATCGTCGAACAAATAAGGGAAGTTAATGCCCTTTTCCTTGGCGATCGTCTGCATGTTTTCAAAGGAGTCATCGGGGTAACGTTCCGCATCGTTGGAGTTGATGCCGACCAACTGGACTCCTTGAGGCCCGGTCTCTTTCTGTAAACCAATCAACCGCTGGAGCACTGCCTTGACATAAGGGCAATGGTTGCACATGAAAATGACAACCAGAATATTTTTCTCAGAAAAACTTTCCAGGGAATACACCTTCCCATCTACTCCGGGAAGTTTGAAATCCACTGCGGGGGTTCCCAATGGAACCATGGTGGAATGCATTAAAGCCATTGTAATTTATTCAGGGCGTCCCTAAAACCAACGTTTGCCCATCCCTTGTATTTAATTTGGAAGAGTCAGGGAAAACCACACCCTGTTCATTGAAACTTACATGAAGATAATGGAGCGACTCATGCTATCAGCCTTTTCGAACTGGCTCAATATAAAAACTCAGGTTTTTCAAGATAACGATTTGCAAGTCATCCCCGTAACTCGGCAGGTATAACAGGCCGAGTGGGATAAGGGAAAGGGGCGTAGGGTTTCCTGGATATTATTTCCCATACGAGCCTTCGGGTTATCGACAAGGATCGGGCAGACATAAACGCCATCGCCGGTCGCCATACGTGAAGTCGCACACTGGAGCTGGGTAATGTCAAAGTTTTCGAAGCATTTTTCCGTTACATATTCTTCATCATTATAATGACGCTCATTTTCAGCCAGTTTTCCCAGCAAAAATCCTGGAAGTATCTTGATTTGCGGTTTTGGAACCCCGTGGGCGTGGAGAAATTCGATAAACTTCAATTCCATTTCCGCATCTTGTTCCTCTTCCCAAGTGCGCGTGATGGTAAGGATCGGAGAAAACCCCACCTGAGCGAGACACTCGATCCCAGCCACGGCCTTTCTGTAAGCGTTTTTTCCGCGTATGATATCGTTAGCCTCTTCCTCAAAATTTTCCATACTCACCCTGAACCTTAAGGGATGGCTGGATGACTCCTGAATCTCCCTCAACCGGCGTGCCTTTTCAGGGGTGATCTGAGTCCCATTGGTCAGCACATCTAGAGGTCCGTAGCACAGGATCAAGGCCAGAATTTCAAAAATCTCCGGATTGATAAACACTTCACCACCGGTGATGTAATAGTCTTTGACACCCAAGGTTTTAGATTCTTCCAGCCTTTCTTTAACCTGAGCAAGGCTCATCATAGCAATGGTATCATTCTTCGGCCCGCAACTGATAAAACAATGTGTGCATTCCAGATTACAGAGCGTGCCCCCGACCTGCAACCATAACGTCTCCAGGTGTTTCATAGGCACTTCCGGAATCGTTCTATTATCGATATTTTTTACTTGAGTATCCATATCATTATCCTATCACTCGCCACTAGCCGTGGAGGCAAGTGCTCGTTAAGCCAAGATAATTCTCTGCTCGTAGCCGTGATATTCTTCCTCAGCTTTCGTGCCCCAGTTATATCCTCTTCCTTTGCCTTCATGCCCCGAATGGGGTAGCAGGGGTAAAAAGCTATTGCTCATTGCCACCGGCCACTGGCCGGGTTAGAGTCCTGCCGATTCAAACGAGTCGCTGACATTCCTGATGCGTAGTTTACGCCGGAGTGCCGCGAAACCTGCCGAAGCTGTTTTCCCAAGGCCAGACCGATAAACCGGAGTCACCGCAAGCCGGGCCTGGAGCGGGTCTTCCGTAAAGAACCGGGTGTCGAGTGGACTCAAAAAACGGCATGTGGGATACAACCATTTTAACGGTAAGCGGTTGCGTTGGATTGCTTTGTCCATATGCTCGGCCAGTTCTACTAGTTCACGGAATCCGTCCGGATTTTCGGTGCTGTCACGTTGCAGGAAAATCAAAGGAATGATTCCCGAGTCCGTCAACCGGTCAATGCCTTCTTTACTTCTTGGATGAGATTCCGGCCCCAGAACCAGATCGGTCCAAACCGTACCGGGCGGGAAAATCCCTGCGGCATATTCCAAAGCAGAATGAACTTTTTTTGCAGTCATCATCCTTTTCGACTTGATCGTTCCTGAAAAACCGCCTAATGGAAAATCAATGATGTCGAATCCGGACGCATACATAAGGTCAATGGTACTGTGGTTCAAAGGAGGAAACCCTTTAAGCGCAACAAAGGTATTGAACCGTTTTTTAATCGCCTCCACCAAAGGTGCAAGTCGACTGAACCCTCGGTCGGCCTCGTCGCTGAAGTCCATGTTCAGTTGTACCAAGTCCGCGGAACCTTCTTCGAAAGCCGATTGAATGACAGCAAGAATAGCTTCGACCGGCATGCTCAGTTTTTTGCCCCGACCCATAGCGCGGAGAAAAATATTCAGGCAATACCCATCGAGGCAGATATTTTCAGAAACCGGCGTGCGTTGCTTCAACTGGCGCTTGAGAAATTCCGGAATCGGGATGATGCTGACCTCAATTTCCCCTTCCTTCATATGGAGCCTCAACCGGTCTTCATGGCAAACCAGTTTTGGCCCGTCCTGCCCTGGTGGATTCAAAGTTGCCTTGACGATAAAGTCACCAGCCAGGGCAAGGGTGATCTCCTCGCCCGGCTCGCCGGAACAGAGGCCCCCCGAAATTTCTGCAAGCCCCTGTAGTAAAGTCGGAATCGTAAGCCCTCTTTGGATCAATCCCAGTTTTATCTGTCCATGATATACTTTATCCATAGCCATCTTTACAATTGATCCAGAATCTTCTGGTGGATGCCACCAAATCCACCGGATGACATAACCAGCACCACATCCTTATTTTCTACATTTTCGGCCATAAAGCCAACTATGTCATCCACTTCTGGAATAAAATTAGCGTTGCCTCCCTTTTGCCGAATGAGAGTTACCACCCGCTCCGGGTCCAGCCTGTCTTCCTTCTTGATTTTTTCAGGCGCAAATAAACCGGCAAAAATAACCTGATCAGCGGCGAGAAAACTATCCGGAAATTCCTGCTCAAACACCTTGCGTCTGGAAGTGGCCGACCGGGGTTCAAACACAGCCCACACCCTTTGTCCCGGATAAGCTTCTTTCACCGCTTCCAAGGTTAATCGAATGGCCGTTGGGTGATGGGCGAAATCGTCCAGCACCGTCACACCTTTTTTAATCCCGACCACCTCTTGCCGCCTTTTGATACCTTGAAAAGATTTAAAGGCAGAGTTTATTTCATCGACCGTCAGGCCTAATCCTATACAAAGAGCCGCCACCGCCGCCGCATTTTCCACATTATGCCGGCCAATCATGGCCAACTGAAAATCTGCTTTTTTTTCAGCTCGATAGGACAGGGAAAAATAACCGTATCCGCCCTCAAACCGGTAATCCCCAATCCGCCAATCCGCCCCCTCAAGATAGCCATAGCTCTCAACCCTGCAAACGGCTTCTCCCAACACATCCTGAATATTTGCATCCGCATGTTTAACAAGTATAACCCCTTCAGGCCGGATCAGGCTCACATACTTGCGGAAAGCGTCCTTTATCTGGTCCAGATCTTTAAAAATGTCGACATGATCAAACTCAATGCCGGTCAGTATCGAAACGTCAGGACGATAATGCAGGAACTTGGGTCCTTTATCGAAGAAAGCGCTGTCATACTCATCGCCTTCCGTCACAAAATAACCCCCCTCGGGCACCTGATGGTTGTTGTCGAAATTTTTCAACCAGCCGCCGACCATGAAACCGGGATTTCTTCCGGATGCATGAAGCACCCAAGTTAAAAGGGCCGCGGTGGTGGTTTTGCCATGCGTCCCGGCCACCACCAGAGATTTTCGGCCTTCCAGGAAAAAACGGGACAGTGCTTCAGGAAAAGACGTGTAATCCAATCCGGCTTCTAACACCGCCTGCACTTCTTCGTTGGTTTTGGAAACCGTGTTGCCGACAATGACCAGATCAATATCACCCTTGATATTCTCCTTTCGGTAACCAGGCAGAACAGGAATTCCCGCGTTTTCCAGAAGCACACTCATGGGTGGGTATATATTGGTATCCGACCCTGAAACCTTATGACCCGCCCCCTTCAACAACCCAGCCAAAGCCGCCATGCCAGTGCCGCAAATTGCAATAAGGTAAATGTTTTTAATGTCTTTCATAGAAAGGAGGCATTGTAGAAACAACCCCACTCAAAGTCAACCGGATGGCATGAGGGTCAAACCAGCATTCATTCAGGGGACGCTAGTAGAATAAATCCTTGAGTTCTGAGAGGTGGTCGATGGAGCAATCGGGGCCGACAGAGGCAATTTCTTTTGGGTCCCCTAAACCGTAATTAACAACACAGGTATAGACTCCGGCGCGTTTGCCCGTCTCAATATCTACCGGGCTATCGCCTACCAACACCGCCATTTCAGGAGCACATTGGAAACGGTCCAGCAAATGGAGCATTCCTTCAGGGTCGGGTTTTTTGGACTTCACGCTGTCGCCGCCAAGAATCGCATCAAATGGATCGAGGCTTTCCAAGGATTGCAGAATGCGACGCACAAAATCTTCAGGTTTATTGGAACAGATCGCCTGCTTCTTGTCACGAAAATGATCGAGTATTTCACGACCTGAGGGATAGAACCGGGTATGGTTCATCAGGTTTTCCGAGTAATGTTTGCGGAACAATTCCACAGCGCGCGCGAGGTCGGCATAGCCGTTTATCGACTGAGCCATCAACCTCTCGACCCCCTTGCCAACATATTTTCGGATCGTTTCACGACTCAGGGTTCTTAACCCCAGTTCATTCAAAGAGAGGTTGACCGCGTCGGCAATGTCGAAAAGAGTATCGACCAGGGTGCCGTCAAAATCGTAGACAATAAGAGATATTTTTCGTTTCACTGGCCCTTTAGCAGGGGGGGCAGGTAGCAATAGCTTTTTGAGCCGAGAAGAATCATTGCTCGCCAACAAAACTACTGATTTATGCAAACCCCCTTTATCCCCCTTGTCAGGGGGAATTATAAAGTATTACCCCTCCGGGGCACGCGTGATGTCTCTCTTCACTTGCCTTCATGCCCTGCAAGGGTGTAAGGGCTTAGGAACAATATCACGTGCTCTTGAGTGCTCAGCCCGGTTTACAGGCAATGCAGTGCTGGCCCTCCGCCCACTAGCCGTGGTGGCGACTGGGCAATGACCCTTCAAGCCGAGAAAATGTTTGCCCGCAAGATAAAGACATTGCAATTCACCTGCGGAGGTTCTCCGCCCACTAGCCGTGGTGGCAACGGGTAAGAACCCGTCAAGCCGAGAAAATTGTTTGCCCGCAAGATAAAGACATTGCAATTCACCTGCGGAGGTTCTCCGCTAGTAGCTGGATTCGTAGCGATAGGCTTTGACGATATTTTTGTTGTCAAATAAGATGACCAGCCCTTTCGATTGCCCTTCGCCGATCGCCTGCCAGGTATCGAGTTGATAGGTCCACATAGTGTGGTTGTTTTCTGTTCCTTCTTTATAGGGCACGCCAAACCAGTCCAGGATTTCAATCTGGGTAGTCACATTATTTTGAATTTTTTTGACTTTAGAGCTGTCAAAATCTTTCCCGACCGTACCACAACCGCCCACAAGTGGAAGCATGCAAAGGGCCAGGAGGAAAACGCGTGTAAATTTCATGGATCCCTCCTTCATTTTAGATAATGCTGGGTAAAAAAGAGTGTAACAAATCTTCAGCGGAAAGTATAATTTTGAAGAACCTGTTCCTACTTAAAAACTTATAAAAATGTCTCCAGGTCACGAAGGGGTATGAGGGTAATGGTTGCGATATTCGGTGAGGATACTTTCAATCCGTGTGTGGGAATGGGCCGGTAGTCGTCCCCCAATATGGGAAACCACCTGCGCCGCACAATAGGAACCGATGATGGCCGAATCTTTCAATGAACGATCATTGATTAAACCATAAAGGGCTCCAGCGGCATAAAGGTCTCCGGCTCCAGTAGTATCCACCGCCTCGATGGGAAAGGTTCCGACCTGCACCGGGTCATGACCGCTTTTTCCTGCCAGCGACCCCTTAGCTCCCAGGGTCAGGAACAGGGTGTCCACTAATGCCAATAGTTTGTCAAACGCCTTTCGTGAATCGGTTTCTCCGGTCATGGCTTGGGCTTCCACCTCATTGCAAAAAAGAATATCAACATTCCACTGGATAAAGTCCTGCAAGCTGTCTTTGAAGGAATTGACCACAAACGCGTCACTCAAAGTGAAAGCTACGAGAATGCTCTGCTTTCTAGCGACCCGCGCCATATAGAGCCCGGCCTCGCGGGTTTCGTCTCCGGTCCACAAATAGCCCTCCACATAAACTGCTTTGGCATTTTGAATGATGGTTGCATCTACATTGTCGGTATGAAGCAATGAAGAGACACCGAGGTTCGTTAGCATCGTGCGTTCGGCATCCGGAGTGATGAGGATCACGCAGGTGCCAGTACCCTCGTCGTCGGAACCGGGCCCACAGAACCCAACCCCGCAGGACTGCATGTCTTCCGTGTAATGTTTCCCGTTATCATCGTTTGCCACACGGCCCAGGTAATAGGACTTAGCCCCCAGAACACTGGCTCCATGGATAGTATTGGCAGCGGAACCTCCGGATGAAAGTTTCTGCGGCTTTGACTGCAGGGTTTTTAAAATTTTCTCCTGATCGACCGTAGAGGTGAGGGTCATGCCGCCTTTGGTCACCGATATTTCTTTTATAAAAGCGTCGTCGACCTGAACTTCAATATCAACCAGCGCATTTCCTATTCCTATCAGATCGTAATTCATAAATAATATTTTTCGCGATTTAATTTTTTAACGGAGCATTCAGTTTAAGAAGAAATATTTTCCAGTCCGGACTTGACGAACATTCTATAAGCGAGGAGGCCGAAAAGCGAGACTCCTGCTATAAAAAAAGCGGCTCCCGATGCCTGGGCGATCAAGGCAATGGATTCTTTCGCTGCACCGGTTGATCCCATCCCTGGAGCCAGGAACGCGGCCAGCAGCCAGAAGACTCCATAGCCCATACTGCCTAGTCCACTGAGCAAGGAGATTCCCATTTGTGCGCGGGCAGGAAAACTCAACCAGGCCACCAGCAGTGAAAACGCGATACTAATAACTCCCATGGTCTGCGAATGCAGATGGGCACGCTTCACATAAATCCATGATTTTTTCACCACCTGGTCGGCCTTGGCCTGATCGCCTCCGTAAACTCCGGATAGTACCTTTTCGGCATTGCCCTTCAAAGCATCCTTTATGTTGTCTTCGCAACAACCAAACGACAACCCCAGCGATCCTCCAAACAGGATAGCCATCATAGCGACTAAAACTCCGTACTTGATATGCGAAAATTCAATCATCGTATCACCTGAAATTTTTGTTAATCCTATCCACTTGAGCCAGAGTCGCCAATGTGCCGGGATTTGTCAATTGTAAATTTATTTTTAACAGAGTAGAATTTCTCCTGATGAAAAGTGTCCGCCATAAAATCATAACAATTGTTGTCCTGCCCGTGCTCTGTTTCCTTTTGGCGGTTCCCCTTCCGGCAAGCGCCAAAACTTACGAAAACGGCATTCTGTTATTCCAAAAGAAAATCAAGAAAATCCTTTCTAATTCCTGCTTGAGAAAAAATAATTTTGGAATAAAAATTTATTCCCTGGACCGCGGCGAATCCCTTTTCGAGTTGCGCGCCAAAAAGGTATTCGTTCCCGCATCAAATTTAAAAATTCTCACCACCGCAGTTGCCCTTGAAACCCTCGGTCCAAATTACCGATTTCCCACACGGCTTTATACAGATGGCACATTGAAAGGTGAAGTGTTAGACGGCAACCTTTATATCAAGGGTTATGGCGATCCAAAATTTGTCACCGAACAAATGTGGCTACTGGTTAACGAGTTTAAAAATCTCCCGGTGAAAAAAATTACCGGGAATATTATTGGCGACGATTCTTTTTTTGATAACCAGAAAAGGATAAAGACCTGGATCAAGAATCCCGGTGCGGAGGCCTATGAGGCTCCGCTGGGGGCACTGTCTTTCAATTTCAACACGGTTCAGACCGATGTGAGTCCCGGCCCAAAGGTGGGAAGCAGGCCAAAAATCGTTATCGAGCCCGATACCGAATACATCATACTCAATAATCAGGCCAGAACCCTCAAGCCCGGCAGGCGAAACCGGCTGATCGTCAATCGGTTGGACCGAAATGGATTTGATGAGATCACGGTTTCAGGAGGAATCCGGCTGGACCAAGCCCGCGCCCGGTATTTCTTAAATATTACCGACCCTACGCAATATACTCTGAGCACGCTGAAAAAATATTTGGGACATGTGGGCATTCAGTTCCAGGGAAAAATTGAAAAAGCAATGGTTCCTGAAACCGCAATAGAATTATTAACTCACGAGTCAGAACCTCTTACGCTGGCACTCCAAGGTCTCAATAAATTCAGCAACAATTTTGTGGCGGAGCAAATTTTAAAAACCATCGGCGCCGAGAAGTATGGCCCGCCTGGTACAACCCTGAAAGGCCTTAAAACCTTTGAAGACTACCTGATGGAGCTGGGATACCGTCCCGATCAATATAAAATCCTGGATGGTTCCGGCTTGTCCCGGCAAAACCGGTTGTCTCCGCAAATGATCATTGATATCCTTCGCCACGTCAAAAACGACCTGGGAGTGTACCCGGAATTTGTTTCCGCGCTCGGGGTGATGGGTGTGGATGGCAATGTAAAAGACAGAATGAGAGGCGTGAAAAGTTCGGGCCGGGCGCGAGTCAAAACCGGAACCCTGAATTTTGTCAGCGCGCTTTCCGGTTACTTTCAGTCCGGGGACGGGGAAACTTTTGCTTTTTCGATTTTGATGAATGACCTGAAATGTTCCAATGGCAGGATCAAAAGACTGCAGGACCAGATCATTCGAGAGGGATTATACTTCCAGCGCATTCCCACGGGTAGTGTCATTTCCGAGGACCGACGAGCCGCCGGTGGCAGATAGCGTGGTGGTTGCCTTAGAAAAAACTACAGAATAAATAGAGATCCTCTTAAAATATCCCTTATTGTCAGCCAAAAACCTTTCGATTTTCCTTCCGGTCTTCTTCCAGGATTTTTTTCCAATCCCTTTTCACGTGAGGTGCGGCCAGGAAATCCTCATAAATAGATTTCGCCAGTTCCATGCGGTCAATGCCTTCCGGCGCCACTTGAATATCCAACTGTGCCAGGGCCATGTCAAATTCCCGATCCAGCAAGGAAGCGGAATCCATACCACACTCTTTCAACGCTTGGCGAACCGTCGCGGGGTCCTGGCCAAAACGTCGCGCAACCTCATTGAGGTTGGAGGGCCGGTATTCCTTTTTAGGGCCGATGCCCAAATGGTAGGCGCAGAACAGGTTGAAAGGATCCAGGTTCCCGGTCAAAGGTTTTTCCGATACAGGCGAACTCTTAACCGAAACATCAACGGATTGTCGTGAAGACGAAGGTCTTCCATTTGCCCGACCCGATCTTTCCCGATGAGGAAATTTTCCCCCACCTTGACCATTCGCGTTACTGTCATTGTTCCATTTTTTCCGGTAAGAATTTCTGGGCTTTTGGGAATTGCGGTTATTAGTTCCGCCTGACTTGTTCTTGCTGGTTGCCGTGAGGTGAGAGGTCAATGCCTGGGAAGTAGAAGCGCTAGAAGAAACCCATGGATGAATTCCTCCTTTCCTGGCCCCAGAATTCTGATTTTGTTTTTGTCCGGATGGGTTTCCCTGACGGTTATTAGATCTCCTCGGGTTTCCCCCGCTTTTCCGAAATGAGCCTGTTCTTTTCAAAATGGTACTCCTTTAAAAATGGTGTGCAGTGTCATGATCGTTATCATCCTCCTTATTTTTGGGTAATGTCTATCATTTTTTTAAGTGGTCGGATGTCAAATGCTCGAGTTCATCCACCAATGTGGAAAATTTTTCCAATGCGGTTCGAACCGGTTCGGGTGAAAGCATATCCACCCCCGCCGATTTCAAAAGGGCTATCGGATATTTTGAACCCCCTGATTTTAAAAAACCCAGGTAGTCGTTCAACTCTGCCTCTCCCCCGGAAAGGACCCGGTCTGCCAAGGCATAAGCGGCGGAAATTCCGGTGGCATATTTATAAACATAGAAACTGAAATAAAAATGTGGGATGCGAAAACATTCCAAGGGTAAGCAGTCATCCAGAACCACCTCAGGACCAAAATAACGCTGCAGAAGATTACTATAAATTTTTTTGAAAGATTCCAGCGTCAAAGGCTCATTACCTTCAGCCGCCTTATACACCTGATGCTCAAATTCTGCAAACATAGTCTGCCGATATAATGTACCCCGGAAATTATCGATCTCCCTGCAAACGAGATAAATTCGCATATCCGATTCAATATCCTGGCCTAGAAAATATCGGGTCAAAAGGGCTTCGTTAAAGGTGGAAGCCACCTCGGCCACAAAGATTGTGTAGTCAGAATAAAGATAAGGTTGGTTTTTCCTGGAATACAACGAATGCATTGAATGTCCCGCTTCATGGGCCAAGGTGTACACGCTGTTGATATTGTCTTCCCTGTAGTTCATGAGAATGAATGGATTCGAATCGTAACATCCGGATGAATAAGCTCCGCTCCGTTTGCCCTTGTTTTCATACCGGTCTGTCCAACGATCGGCCGTCAATCCGCGCGTCACTTGCTCGACATACTCCTCACCCAAAGGATTCAAGGCCGTACGAATTTCTTTCACAGCCTGTTCGAAAGACATATGCCATTTGATTCCCTCCACCAGGGGGACACTGCAATCATATATATGCAGTTCATTCAGTTTTAACAGGCGTTTTCTTAAACCAAAATATTTATAGAGCGGATCCAGGTTCTGATGTACCGATTCGATCAAGTTGTCATAAACTTCCATAGAAATATTTTCTGAAAACAACGCCTTGGCCCGGTAACTGGAAAAGTTTTTGGCCCGCGAATAAAACAAGTCCTTTTTAATGCTCCCGGCAAGCAAAGTTGAATAGGTATATTGATGCGATTCATAAGCCTTGTAGTAAGTATGAAAAGTGTCCTGCCTGACCCGGCGGTCATAATTCTGCAGAAGGCTCTGGAAATTCCCGTGAGTGAGGGAAATCGTTTGACCATTTTCATCCTCAACCGTTCCCAGTTGCAGGTCGGCGTTATCGAGCATATCAAATACGTCCCGCATGGTCCGTCCCATTTCCCCGGAAGCGGCCAGAAGTGCTTCCTCCTTTTCAGAGAGGGTATGCTCCCGGTAGCGTAAAATCTGCTCCAGGTGGAACCAGTAAAACTCCAGCTCCTTTTCAGTCAAAAACCTACCCATCCTGTCCTCAGGGATGGACATGATTTCTGACCGTATAAAACTGGCAGCCTTGCTCGCTTCATTGACCAGCATCATGACCTTTTCATAATTTCCCTGGTAAAGGCTGTTGGTTTTATCCTCATCATTTTTGAGATGCGCAAAAAAGTTCATATCAAACTCCAGGCATGCCTTGAGTTTAAGCGCAGACTCCCCCAGGGTGCCGGCAAAGGAAGCGTATATTTTTATCTCCGCTTCCAATTCGGTCAACTCCGCGTTCCAGTCATCATCGGATGAATACAGACCTGCCAAGTCCCATTGGGACTCTACAGGAACTTCATCTCGTGCCAGGGTTCCCGTTTTGGCATCCATAAGTCAGGATAGGTTGGGAAACGTGGGTTTCCCAAAGATGATTAACATTCTCTACCGGATTGCCTGTTCTATCGTTTTCAAATGAATACCAAGTTTGGCCTGTTTTTCAGAAAGGACAGTTTTCCTTTTCTCGTCTTTTTCGATGACTTCGGCAGGCGCTTTCTTTACAAAATTCGGGTTGGAGAGTTTCTTATTTAAAAATATGAGGTCTTTTGCAATTTTTTTCAACTCTTTTTCGACGCGGTTCTTTTCTTCCTCAAAATTCATCATGCCTTCCAGTGGAATAATCAGGTCTATTTCTCCCAACACCGAAGATGCTGAGACCTCAGGTTTTTCGATATCGGGGCCTATGGTTAATTGATCCATCCGGGCCATTTCGCGGATAAAACCGGCGTGTTTTTTCAGAGTGGCTTCCAGATCGGCATGGCGGGTTTTGATTAACGCGTTTAATTTCAAGCCTGGATTCAGGTTCATCTCGCCGCGGATGTTGCGCACGCCGGTAATGACTTCCATCACCTTTCCCATAGCCTCTTCTACTTTGGTATCGCTTCCGTCAACCCTAAATTCGGGAAAAGCGCTGACCATGATACTGTCTCCATTTTTGGGCAATTTCTGCCAAATCTCTTCCGTGATAAACGGCATAAACGGATGCAGAAGTTTCAGGGACGCTTCCAACACATGCAGAAGAACATTCTGCGCAGCTTTTTTTTCAGGGCCCGCGACCGCTAAACGGGATTTGGCAAGTTCGATGTACCAGTCGCAGTATTCATTCCAAATGAACTTGTAAACAGTCAAGGCGGCATCGTTGAACTTGAAATCTTCCAAGGCCTGATTGACTTCCCGCGTGGTGTTGTTCAGTCGGCTCAGGATCCACTGGTCGGCGATGGACCGGTCAGCCTGTTCATCCAGTTGGCAGGTTCCTTTATAACCTTCCAGATTCATGAACACAAACCGGGAAGCGTTCCAGAGTTTGTTGCAGAAGTTCCGGTAACCATCAATACGGTCCTCATCCAGTTTGATATCCCGACCCTGAGCGGCAAAAGCCGCCAGCGTAAACCGCAACGCATCGGTGCCGTATTGTTCCATGACTTCCAGCGGATCAATCACGTTGCCTTTGGTCTTGCTCATTTTCTGCCCTTCCGCATCACGGATCAGGGCATGAATATAAACATGGCGAAAAGGCACATCACCCATGAATTTGATTCCCATCATGATCATGCGCGCCACCCAGAAAAACA
>JYMV01037637.1_pt1 | contig 13561 bp, 9 predicted proteins | sample 338911 | NCBI WGS metagenome assembly JYMV01 (sample SAMN03354496, study PRJNA234377) | hydrothermal vent metagenome | biome: Deep sea; feature: Hydrothermal plumes at the Eastern Lau Spreading Center, Western Pacific Ocean; material: Seawater | place: Tonga | collected 2009 | depth 2000 m m
GTTGGTGACCCTGCTGCTGTAGGAACTGACAGGCGGTCCACTACAAAAATCAATTGCACTGTTTCTATCGGCCGAGCAAACTGCTCGCAACAGTATTGCACAACCTGCTGCATTTGATCATCCAATTTTACCATCACGTCACCCGCAATGACGCGGACAAAACCATTTTCAAGAAACCCCGCTAGCGACTGTTCAATCAAATCGGCTAGGTCGGAATCGGTAACCTCAGATTCTCGCAACAAATCCTGGTGATTAATGGTTGCTGTAAAGCCCACCATACAACGGACTTGTGGGCGGGTTAGCGTGAGTTCCTTGGCAACCGATTCGGCGGAATCCTGTTGCACGGTGCGGACGCATTGGGGACATACGATTGTTCCAATTTTAGCAAACAACAAACGCAAATAATTGGCAGTCTCGGTAGCGGTTCCAATTGTAGAGCGACTATTGCGATTGGTTGTTTTTCGCGTGACCGCTACAGCCGGCGGGATACCCGTCAGACTCGTCGCCGTTGGCTTTTCTAGCCGGTCAAGGAACTGCCGAGTATATGCGGAAAAACTCTCGATGTATCGTCGTTGTCCCTCGGCGTAAAGTGTGTCCAAGGCCAAGCTCGTTTTACCACTACCGCTAACACCGCAAAATGCGATCAGCTGATTGTGCTGAAAGTCGATATCGATATTCTGCAAATTGTGTACCGCAACACCACGCAACTCAATGTCGCGCAGATTGGCTTTCGGTGCCTTGGTACGTCCCGTCATCTGGTGTAGATCCCTACTGAGGATATTGGCCTAACATTAATCCCTCATAATAGATTTTTTGCAAGCATATTACCAGCACCACCTCTACACCCCGCAACAATTGCAAACAGCCTCAAAACCCATCTGTTTGTGCATCTAAACCTCGATGCATGCCTCTTGCCACACAAGTTGCATTTGATTGTCAGCCCCGAGTTTACCGATTACATACTTCGCTTATAATAAATGGGTATAAACCACTTCAAATTGCATTCAATTCCGTCTCCCAGCATCAAGGTACATTCGGCGTGTCCACAGAATCTAACAAACCGGCACCAAAAAAGAATGTATTTTACTTTCTTCTCGTTGCCACAGGCATCCTGTTCGCAACCACCGCCTGCGCCTACGGAGTAATGACAGTGACGTTTATTCGAGCGGCTGAGATGACCAACCATTTATCTCCTGAACCAGTTACTCAACCACCGTTAATACAGTTCTTAGATACAAATGGGGTTAGTCTTATGATTTACGAGCTCGGTGTGTTATGCTTTTTCTGTATTGCAGCGATGGTTTTAGACGAAGTTCGCGATCGTCGCGCAGCCGACAATGAAGCTAGTGTTGAAGTGCAATCGGACGAACAGCCCGATGTGCAACCCGACGTTGAGCAGGAGACATCGAGTTGACCGCCGAAATCCAACAGACTATTGCTGAGTTACAGCTGCAAATAGAACACCACAATCAGCTTTATTATATCGACGCTGCTCCCGAGATATCGGATCTCGCATACGACAAACTACTCGCTCAATTAGCAGACCTCGAGAAACAACACCCCGAGTATGCGCGTAGTGATAGTCCGACTCAACAAGTTGGCGAGCAAACGGTCGTGACACTTCAATCCGTCCCGCACCGCATACCCATGCTGTCGATTGACAACACCTACAATCTTGAAGAACTCAATAAATTCGGGCAACGCACGCTAGACCTACTCGACGGCCAGGACGCCCACTGGGTTGTGGAACTAAAAATCGATGGAGTAGCAGCGTCTGTTATTTACGAAAAAGGAAAGCTTGTACGAGCGGTTACTCGCGGCGATGGTAAAGTCGGCGATGACATCACTCACAATATCCGCACGATTACAGACCTGCCGGCTGAGCTCAGCGGCGACCACGTACCAGCAATACTTGAGGTCCGCGGCGAAATCTATATGACCAATCAAGATTTAGCGCGAATCAATGAACGCCAACAAGAGCTGGGCGGGACATTATTCAAAAACACACGTAACGCCACTGCGGGAAGCATCCGCCAATTGGACAGTACTATTTGTGCCCAGCGGCACCTGCAGATGTTTTGCCACGGCATTGGATACTGTGAAGGAATCAAAGCTACCAGCCATATGGAATTCTTGGACGAAATTCGCAGCTATGGATTGCCCGCATCACCGCTAGTTGAGAGTTTTCCGACTTTTGCAGCTGCCGTGGAACATTGCCAACATCTAACGCAACAACTACAAGACATCGACTTTGAAGTCGACGGCATTGTGCTGAAGCTAAACGACATTGAACAACGGTCACAACTTGGTAGTACCAACCGCAGCCCGCGGTGGATTGTCGCTTACAAATGGGAACGCTATGAAGCGATTACCCGCTTAAACGAAATTCGAGTGCAAATTGGTAAGACCGGCGCTATTACTCCCGTCGCTGAACTAGAACCGGTGGAATTGGCGGGCACAACCGTAAGTCGAGCAAGCCTACACAATGCCGATGAAATCCAACGCAAAGATATTCGTGTGGGTGATGTCGTTGTCGTTGAAAAAGCGGGGAAGATTATTCCACGGATCGTACGAGTCGAAAAGCATGAAAGAACAAGCGAGCTGCCAGTTTTTGAATTCCCGACTGCTTGCCCTGAATGTGAAACAACACTCGTACGTGATACCGGCGGCGTTTATATTCGCTGCCCCAACTATGACTGCCCCGCACAATTGCGCGAACGCCTCTGCTACTTTGCCGGTCGCACGGCCATGGACATCGAAGGCTTGGGAGATCGACTCGTTGAGCAATTGGTCGAAGCGGAATTAGTTAAAACATATGCCGATCTCTATCGCATCACGACCGCTCAAATCGCGGCACTCGATCGCATGGGAATCAAGTCCGCACAGAATGTCGTTGAACAGATTGAGCTTAGCAAACAGCGCGGTCTAGATCGCTTGCTCAACGCCCTCTCAATGCGTCATGTGGGCGCTACAGTAGCAACACTTTTAGCCACAGAGTTTGGAAGTATCCAGAGCCTCAGCGAAGCGACTGCCGCAGAGCTCAGCAGTGTGGAAGAAATCGGGGATATCATCGCTGCCGGCGTGTTCGAGTATCTGCACACACAACCTGGGATCGACATTGTGTCGGAGTTGGCTGAGGTTGGTGTCCTACTCGAATACGATCAAACGGAAAATGCGCCCCTGAGTAATTTGCTGGCAGATAAAACGTTCGTTGTTACCGGAACCTTGACTAGTTTCACACGCGGTCAAATACATGAACTGATTACCGAAAATGGCGGTAAAACTTCTAGCAGCGTCTCGGGTAAGACCTCTTTTCTAATCGCAGGTGAAAACGCTGGCAGCAAATTAACAAAAGCAGAAAAACTCGGGATCACGGTGTTGTCCGAAAGTGACTTCGAAAACATGTTAAAGTAACTTTTACCACTTCCTCTAACCTCTCAAATCACGTGTCAGATCCCGCCTCAAAAATAGATCGCTACATCCGCCAAAGTGGATTTGCGCCCCTAGGTGAAGAGGGACAGCGGAAAATTGGCGATAGCACGATCGTCGTTTGTGGCTGCGGAGCTCTGGGCAGCGTCTTGGCCAACACGCTGGCTCGAGCGGGCGTTGGAAAACTACGAATCATCGACCGTGACTACTTAGAATGGAATAATCTACAGCGACAGGTGTTATACACGGAAAAAGATGTCGCCGCAGGAATTCCCAAAGCGGTTGCTGCCAAAGCGCATTTAGAGGAAATCAACTCGGACATCGAAATCGAAGCGGTTGTCTGCCACATCTCAGCGGACAATATTATCGAACTCGTACAAGATGCTGATTGCATTGTCGACGGCACTGACAATTTTGAAACCCGTTTTCTTATTAATGATGCCGCTATCAAACTCAATATTCCATGGATCTACGGTGGTTGCATCGGCAGCGAAGGTCAGACAATGACCATTATTCCCGAACAGACGCCTTGCTTGCACTGTCTGATGCAAGCCGGTCCGCCGCCGCCTGGTACCACACCCACGTGCGATTCCGCTGGCATCCTCGGATCTGTCATCAATGTAATAGCGTCAATTCAAGCGCTCGAAGCCTTGAAAATCGTAAGTGGCAATGCAAATCAGATCAGCCCCTATCTGCACGTATTTGATTTATGGGAAAATCGAGCGAGACAAGTAAAGCTTGATTCACTGCTGGACCTCAAGACATGCCCTACATGTCATGAGCGCGATTTCAAATGGCTCGCTGCGGAACATGGTAGTTCGACAGCGGTACTCTGCGGGCGCAATGCCGTGCAAATCAATTTCCACAACGAACAATCCGTGTCACTCGACCAACTTGCAGACAAACTCAAGACATTCGGAACGGTAACCGCCAATGCCTACCTACTGCGTGCACAAATTGATGATTACCAACTAACGGTGTTTCCCGACGGGCGAGCAATTATCCATGGGACTGACGACCCCAACACCGCACACAGCCTGTACGCAAAATACATCGGTAATTAGAACCTAACGGAAAACGCGAATCTCAGGGACAAGCCCCTAGGGTTTGGCTTTTTATTAACGGTAAAATACTGATTGCCTCAATGTGATACCTCTCGATAACTTGCACGTTAAGCGCATTGGAATTAGAATCTAAAAATACCTTATCGATTTGTTTTGCTAACATTTACGCTGGAGTTACTATGAACCGCCCTTATTTCCTTGCTTCCTTAATTCTATTTAGTGGCTCTCTTTTCGCCCTCACCGGCTGCGGCGACTCGGCACCCGATATCAGTGACAATTCGGGTTCCGATACCACCACCGCTATCAATTCAACGGACAGTGAAAATACTGTTGCCCGTTCAGAAATCGCAGAAGATACGCGACCGACCGTAGCCTACATCACCAATGGCATTGCTTCGTTTTGGGATATTGCGAAAGCCGGAGCGTTAAAGGCTGGAGAAGATTTCGACGCTGAAGTGTTAGTGCAAATGCCAGCGAACGGAATCGACGATCAAAAGCGGATGCTCGAAGATGCCATCACCAACGGTCTCGACGGTGTTGCTGTCAGCCCAATCAACTCAGATAATCAACTCGACCTACTCAATGAAGTTGCTGAACATACTGTCCTGATTACACACGATTCCGACGCCGTAAACTCCGACCGCGAACTTTATATTGGAATGAGTAACTACGATGCCGGCCGCATGTGCGGAGAGCTCGTTGAAGCAGCGACGGCCGACATTGAGGGCACGGTTCCAGTCATGATTTTTGTCGGACGACTCGGACAAGAAAATGCCGATGCCCGCCGCCAAGGATTGATCGATCAACTGATGGGACGTGATTCAGATCCTACTCGAGAAGATAAGCCTGGCACCGTTATTAAGAACGAGCGATTTATCATCCTCGGTACTCGTACCGATGATTTTGACAGGAGCAAATGTAAGGCCCATGCCGAAGACAGTATCACCGCCTACCCAGAACTAAAATGCATGGTCGGTCTTTTTGCTTACAATCCTCCGCAAATGCTAGAAGCAACCAAGAACGCTGATAAACTGGGCGAAATCCGCATTGTCGGTTTTGATGAGGACTCCACAACATTACGGGCAATTGCAGACGGCACCTGTTATGGAACCGTTGTGCAAAATCCCTTCGAATATGGTTATCAAAGCGTCAAGATTCTGACACAAGTCGCTCGGGGAGAAATCGATCTCGCCGACATGGACGATTTCATCGATATTCCAGCTCGTAAAATTGTAAAAGGCAATGTCATGGAATTCTGGACCGAACTTAACCAACTGACCGGCGAAGAACCTCCCACAGCTTCTAAATAGTCCCTCGTTTATCTATATTTCGCACAGCCACTCGCTCATCTAATGTGCTCTAAATTTAATGACTCCTTCCACTTCACCCCTGTTGCGCGTTCGGAACCTGACCAAGCGATTCCCGGGTGTATTGGCACTGAATAGTGTTGAGTTGGAATTATACGAGGGAGAACTTTTGTCGCTGATCGGCGAAAATGGAGCCGGGAAAAGCACGTTGATGAAAATACTCGCAGGTGTGCAATTACCTGACGAAGGTGAGGTCAGCGTTGCCGGAAACACGGTGGTGCTTGATAGCGTAAAAATCGCACAATCTCAGGGCATCGCCTTAATTCACCAAGAGCTGAATCTAAGCGAAAACCTTACAATCGGTGCCAATATTTTCTTGGGCCGAGAGCCACAGCGATTTGGCTTCATCAACAAACGAACCATCGCAAAAGAATCTAAACGGTTTTTGGCAATGGTCGGCTTGTCACTAGACCCGGATACAATGACAGCAGATCTTTCCATCGGCCAACAGCAACTTGTGGAAATCGCCCGAGCGCTCAGCATCAACGCGAGAATCCTCATTATGGATGAACCGACTTCAAGTTTAAGTGCCGGTGAAACTGAAAAACTATTTGACGTTATTCGCGAATTGCGCGCACACGGCGTAAGTATCATTTATATTTCACATCGACTCGGAGAAGTCAAATTGCTGTCGGATCGAGTGACTGTTTTTCGTGACGGCGAAAATGCCGGCGAGCTCGCAGGAACCGATATCACACACGATGCGATGGTCAAACTTATGGTAGGTCGCGAGATTTCTCAGTATTATCCCCATACATCTCGACCGCTCGGGGATGTCATGCTCCAAGTCTCTGGACTTGTGACGCAGGCCAATCCCGACCATCCGCTCGATTTCCAAGTCCGCCAAGGGGAAATCGTGGGCATCGCAGGTTTAGTCGGCGCTGGCAGAACAGAAATGCTCGATGCTCTGTTTGGTGTCGTACCATGTCTGGCTGGTGAGATTTATGTTCAAGACCAACAGGTTTCTATCAACACTCCAAAACAAGCTATTCAACTCGGAATCGCGCTCGTTCCCGAAGACCGCAAAAATCGAGGACTGATTCTTGAGATGGATATCCAAGCCAATTCCAGCCTCGCTTCTTTAGCAAAACATGCACATATGACATGCTTTCGCAATGTTCCCAAAGAACGCGCGGATGCCGAAGAAATGATCGAAAAACTTGGTACGCGGACACCATCCGTGCTACAAACCGTCGGCTTCTTATCCGGTGGAAATCAACAAAAAGTCGTGCTCGGAAAATGGTTGCTGACCCAACCTAGGATTTTATTGCTCGATGAACCGACCCGTGGTATCGATGTCGGCGCAAAACAGGAAATCTATCAACTGATTGAGTCTTTAGCTGCGACAGGGCTTTCAATCTTGTTCGTCTCAAGTGAGCTTGAAGAAATTATCGGTATGTCTGATCGAGTGCTCGTGATGCACGAAGGGCGGATTACCGGCGAACTAAATCGCGCTGAACTCTCTGAAGAAGCTATCATGCAACTAGCAACCAATGCCGATACAACTCGAGCCCAAAAAGAAGAAATGCACGTTCTATGAATAAAATATTGGGTATCTTGATGTTACTCGTGTTTGCCTGCGTCGCCACCACGATGCTGAGTGAAGGGACTTTTGTCAGCCCACGTAATATCCAGAACATTATGCGCTGGAGTGGTCTGTTCGGAATCATCGGTATTGGCGTCGCATTTGTGATCATCACCGGGGGCATCGACCTTTCCATCGGATCAATGATCGGACTCATTGGCTGCTTGATGTCGATGGCACTAATGGACTGGGGATTCGGAATCACTGGGACACTCGTCTTCATTATGATCATTTCCGTCTTGTTGGGACTTTCACACGGTCTGTTGGTCACCAAAGCGGGACTACAACCCTTTGTCGTTACGCTCTGTGGATTGCTCATTTACCGCGGAGTTGCCCGTTGGATCACGGGAGATCAAACAGGCGGTTTTGGCAGTGAATACAATGATTCGTTACGACTACTTGCGACAGGAAAACCTTTCTCCGTCGCTACCGTTTTGGCAATTTCAGGATTGGGTGGAGCGTGCTGGTTTGTCTGGAACTTTTGGCAGCAAAAACAGCAGCGGCGCGACAGCATAATAGGCCTCGTGGTCTGTGTCGTGATTGCTGTGATCGGTGCCAGTCGGTTTACAAACCTATCAACCACTACAATTATTAAATTGAGTCGCGGTACTACGGTTGATATCATTACGATGCCCAACGACACGCAAACGATTAATTATCGAAAAATGCAGTTGGGCAAAGCATTAGACGAGCAAGATGCGGGTAAACGGCCGAGCGCTCTGCTACCAGAAATTTTGCTGAACTATCTTGGCTATCTTACGATCGCCGCATTTACTTGGGTTCTCTTTTTGGCAGTAAAGAGTAATGGCCGGGAAGCCAGAAAATCGCTGTTGATCCTAGGGTGTGCATTTTTCGGCGTACTGCTGTCACAATCTGTAATCGGCGGTAAAGGCCCGAATTGGTTTGGACAATCGACTGGCGGACAATTATGGAACAGCCGACTTGATATGCTCATCGTTTTTGTAGCACTGGCAGCTCTCATATTCGGTATCAATCAGTTCATCAAATCCACTCTTAAACACAACCCATCAGCAAAACTGGCTCTATTAATAACGGGAGGACTCGCTGGCTGCTGGTTGATGAGCCAAACTCCAATTTGCCGCACGCTGGTGCCCGCTCCGATGATTTTCCTGATCGTGATTGCTGTGATTGCAACGGTTTTTCTCAACCACACAATCTACGGTCGGTATCTCCTGGCACTAGGTAACAATGAAACCGCGACTAAACTTAGCGGTATCAACACCGACCGCATGGTGATTTTGGCATACGTAATTTGTGGAGCATGTACTGGCATAGGCGCCTTGCTGTTTGCTCTCGACCTAAATTCTATTCAGCCAGCGGGGCACGGTAACTTCTACGAACTCTATGCTATTGCCGCGGCCGTTTTGGGAGGTTGTAGTCTCCGTGGGGGTGAAGGCAGCATTATCGGAGTAGTCATTGGTGCAGCGGTCATGCGGGTACTCTATAATTCCATTAACATCCTTAAAATTCCTAATCAACTTGAATTCGCGATAATCGGTACAGTTATTTTGGTAGGAGTGCTAGCTGACGAAACGTTAAAACGCATAAATACTCGCAAAAAACAACTTGGCTGATCAAGGAATTATCCTAACCTGTGAATAGTTATACGCTCAAGACCGCCAAGAATTATATTGTCTCGCGCCCCATCTATAGTCTAGAATGACAAGTCGTTGTTATATTTACTAATTTCCATTTATTCCGTAAGGGAAGAATCATGAAAAAAACTATTATCGCTTTGCTGTTCATGTTCAGCATCGTTCTCGTCGGTTGTGACGAGGCTGCAACTACAGACGTTGGCCCAGATCCAGCAGGTGAAAATCTACCAGGTGCCGAATATGAAGCCGAGGATATTGGGGAAGATCCCGGTCCTGAAACAGAAGAAAACTCAACCGATGGCGATAGCTAATTTGGCGAGTTAGACTTCTTAGTAGTTTTCCTAGTGACAACTACCAAGATTCCACTAAGACGTGTTCCGCTTTGCATAGCGAGCACGTCTTTTTTATTGGTACCGGTACAAGCGGCGCTACACGATTATCGCTGATGGAAGGCCAGCCTTCCATCAGCGGCATTAATAGTCATACGGTGATTTATGCATGTATGCACAATAAAGCAAGTCCATGGGGTGCATGACAATCACGCTTTCTTGTTCCAACCGCCGCTGTCGATCGATTTGCATCAGACAGCCTGAATTACCGGTCAACACAATGCTTGCGCCCGTTTTGCGAATGCAATCCAACTTTCGCTCACCGAGGCGATCGGCCATTTCAAGCTCGACGAGGTTATAGGTTCCGGCCGCCCCACAACAGACTTCCGATTCAGGTAATTCCAATAGCTCCACTCCGGGGATTTGCCGAATCAGATTGCGGGGCGGGTCAGATATTTTTTGGGCGTGCACCAGATGACAAGCATCATGATAGGTCACTTTCACCGGAATATTCCATTTCGGCGGAATGAACCCTAGTTCGTCCAAAAACTCATGGACGTCTTTTACTTTACTAGAAAACTGCTGCCTATCAGCTGTCTGTCCGTCACGCGCATCGTCCCAGAGGTGCCCATACTCCTTGAGCATCGAACCACACCCCGCAACATTCACGATGATTGCATCAATATCGTCTCGATCAAACGCTTTCAAATTGTCTGCCGCAAACTCGATTGCCCCTTGTTCGTGTCCGGTGTGATAATGAATTGCACCACAGCATCCCTGTTCGTCGGGAATCACAACGTCGCAACCATTCTCCTGCAACACTCGAACCGTTGCATAATTGGTCTGCTGAAACACTTCGCTTTGCACGCATCCGCTAAACAAAGCAACTCTCGCCCGCCGCTTTCCAATGGCCGGCATGACTTTTTCCAAGGGGGCATCTGGGGTCTTAATATGCGGCAGTAAAGTTGCGAGCCGTCCTAAACGCGCCGGCAGCAACTTCCACATACCCGTTAGCAACAGCAACTGGTCTAACTTCAACCGCTGGGCTATTTTAGCGAACACCAGTGCTTTGTGAAGTCTCTGTGGATAAGGGAAGAGACCAAACAAAATGTATTTGAAAAACCAATCAAATTGCTTGGGCTCTCCCTTTTCGGGAACGTCCATGGCTAATCGGAACGGCTCAATCAAGCGGCCATACTGTACCCCAGATGGACAGGCCGTTTCACAGGCTCGACAATCTAAACACAACTCGAGATGCCGCTGGATTGTTTGAGTCATGTCCAACCGTCGATCGGTAACAGCTCGCATCAGATAAATGCGACCGCGGGGACTGTCATTTTCATTTCCTGTCTCAATATAAGTTGGACAAGCCGACGTACAGAGGCCGCAATGGACACAGTCTAAAAACAAATCGTAGTTGATTCCATCGCCAGGCGTTGCCGGCAATGCAATTGGTAACGGGTCAGCGGTAGTGGAAGGTGATTCTGGCATTACTTAAAAATAAACCTGCCGGGATTCAAAATCCCACGTGGATCAAATTGTTCTTTGACCGACTGCATAATTGACAAGGGAGCCGATAAACGTCCCCACATGCTGCCAGCTGTCACCTCAACTGCTTGCGGGTTTTTCAAGGTCACCACGTTTCCGTGAAACCGCGCAGCTAGCGGTGCCAGTTCGGCAATCAAGGCAGACGAAATACCCCCAGTCGGTAGTTGTTCAAACGCCACGGTGACGACACCGTCGCCCGCAGCCGCTTGGATCACACAATCTGCGTTTAACTCACAACATTTAGCAATAATCTCGACAACACCACTGGAAACTGTCTGAACCTGTATCACCAACTCCGCCTCGTTCGCCGGAAATTCGCAGACAGCCGACCACAAAGCCTGCTGCTGTGAGGGATCAAGAATCGAACCATCCGTTAATCCAGCTGCTTTTAGCTCTCGCAATACAGTCGCCTGTGACCAATCCACGTCCACCGTCGTTCCGGCCAGTTGAATTGCCATGATGCTCTGCCCCGCTGCCTTGCTACCACCGCCGCACAGTTGCTGCCAGCACTCGCCCTGAAGCCACTGCACGGCCACTGGCGTTGCCTCTGAAACTAGCATGCTAGCAATCGCCGTTTCACCACTGTGACCGTTAGGCACGACGGCGACGACCGTTGTTGTCTGTTCGCTGATCGGCTTTACTTTTACCGTGACGGCAGTAATAACTCCTAACGTACCCAACGATCCAGTCAATAATTTGCAAAAATCATAACCAGCTACATTTTTAACGACTCGCCCACCACCATGAAACAGCTGTCCTTTACCATTAACTGCCTCAATGCCAATGACATAATCGCGTACCGTCCCCAAGCCAAAACGACGAGGACCGTTTGTGTTCGTTGCAATGACGCCTCCCAACGTGGCTTGCACGGCCTGGGGAACGTCCAGCGGTAACATCAGTCCCTCAGCCTCAAGTAGCTTAGCTAGCCGTTGCATCGGTATCCCAGCTTCTACGGTAATTGTAAGATCTCGTACTGGAAAATCGATAACTTGATCAATGGCCTTGGTTGAAACCGCTATTCCAACAGTGGTTGCCGGCAAGCCATAATCCAAAGCGGTTTGGCCACCGACAGGGTAAACAGCCATTGATTGTTCATAGCACTCAAGCAGCTGCGAAGCAATCTCTGTAGAACTCGCAGGTTCAATCATTTCGGTCGATGGTAATAGGTTTATATTCTCTGGCACGTTTCAATACTCAAGATTGTTTCGTAATTAGGTGGCGACCATTCGACTAGGATGTTTACGTTCCATTCCACAAGCTCCGGCAACAGGCAACATCTTATCAGGGCTCAATTTGTTCTCCGGATTAAAGGCATCTCGTAACGCACTCATCACTTCCAGATCCTCTGGAGTAAACATCTTCTTCATGAAATGCATCTTTTCAACACCAATCCCATGTTCACCTGTCACACTTCCCCCTACTTCTAGACACGCATCTAGAATCTCACCGCCAGCCTGTAACACACGTTGAATCTGTGACGCGTCACGCTCGTCAAACAACATCACAGGATGAATGTTGCCATCGCCCGCATGAAATACATTGACGATTTGAATGTCATGTTTCTTACCAATTTCCATTATCTTTTCATAGATATAGGGTAGTTGAGTCCGCGGGACGACTCCATCTTGCGTGACGAGGCTCGATGAAAGCCGACCGATCGCGCCAAAGGCTTGTTTGCGAGCACGCCATAAGTGTTGCCGTTGTTTTTCATCCTCGGCTTGCTGCACATCGCGAGCGCCGTTGTCCAAACATAGCTGTACGATCCGGTCTCGTTGGTCGTCCAGTCCCGCGTCAATACCGTCCACTTCGATGATCAATACTGCCTCAGCATCTAATGGAAACCCAAATTTAAAGGCTTCTTCTAAGGCAACCATAATGTCATGGTCGATCATTTCTAGTGCTGCTGGGATAATACCAGCGCCTATAATCGCAGTAATAGCTGTCGTGCAGTCAGCTACCGAATCGAATACCGCTAGCATGGTACGAACGCTTTGGGGATTACGAGTCAATCGCACCCACACCTTGGAGACAATGGCCAACGTACCTTCACTGCCGACAAGGACTCCGGTAATATCTAGGCCCGAGCAAGTGCCACCTGGTCCGCCGACCGTCACTATTTCTCCGGCCGCTGTGATAAATTCAAGCCCGAGAATGTGATTGACCGTAACTCCATATTTAAGAGTATGAGGGCCACCGGAATTGGTAGCTACATTACCGCCAATCGTACAAGCACTCTGGCTCGATGGGTCGGGAGCATAATGATACCCGCTGCCTTTGAGCGATTGGGTTAAACGAATATTGACAACGCCTGGTTCCACAATTGCATAGCGATCCCTCAAATTGATCTCGAGGATTTCGTTCATGCGAGTCAAAACCAACATGACACCTCCGCCCACCGCCAACGTACCTCCGGCTAAACTAGTGCCTGCACCGCGCGGCAAGAACGGAACTTCGTATTGATTACATAATGAAACAACTGCGGCAATTTGGGCGGTTGTTCTTGGAAAAACAACAACATCGGGGCAATCTTTTTCGATCGTAAAACCGTCGCACTCGAACACCATCCGATCGCTGTATGCCGTCAAAACGCCTGCTGCACCTATTACTCGGCGCAATGCCGTAA
>JYMV01045175.1_pt1 | contig 13561 bp, 14 predicted proteins | sample 338911 | NCBI WGS metagenome assembly JYMV01 (sample SAMN03354496, study PRJNA234377) | hydrothermal vent metagenome | biome: Deep sea; feature: Hydrothermal plumes at the Eastern Lau Spreading Center, Western Pacific Ocean; material: Seawater | place: Tonga | collected 2009 | depth 2000 m m
TGACAGACTACTCAGCTGTAGGTATGACAGGAGATATAGTATGGGAATAAAGGAGAAGAGATATGAGTAATACAGATAAGTGGTTCTATTCAATTATAGTTACTTGGGTAATAGCTATTGCTATGATTGGTGATAAAGCTATGGCTGATTACAGCTTCCCTTTTGCTGAACCTATAGTCACTATGGATGTAGTTAAAACTAATGGAGGTGGGGGTACTCTGTTGTGCCCTAGTGTACAGGCTTGTTACATCTATACACTACAGCAGGAAGCACGCGGTTCTACTCAATACTGTGAGTCAATAACAATCAAAAGAAATGGGAGAGCTGTGTGGCAGAGAAAGTATTGGTGATACCTAAGATACCTACCTACAGAGAGCTTGAGACTGAACTTGGGGAGGTCAAAGAAAAGTATAACCTCCTAGTACAGAGGATAAGACAAGAAGGTAAGAAGAAAGTAGATGATGGTGATAGGTTTTTAAGTTCTTATTGGAGGAAGATGGAGTGACTGAAGAAGATAAAAAGAAATATTCCGAATGGTTTAATCGTTGGTATCATAGGGATGGGTTAGGTATATATTATGGGCGAAGATAGTGATTACTGGAGTTAGATGAAATGACTGATAAAGAAGAAGAAGATTACTGGAACAGACTAGAGGAAGCCTGTAAGGATGCAGGTGAAGCCTGGGATGATGAACGTATGGATATCATAGGACAGAATGGTAATGATGGGCTACACTATGTAGTTATCAATGATGATGGGACTACGTGTAGGGTGCAACATAAGATGAAGTATGCACCTGAATTTGGACCACTGAGAGATGGAGTGAAAGAACCATAATGATATATGATTATATGTGTAACAAGTGTGAACATAAGTACACTAAGACTAACTCAATGGCTGACAGAAAGAAGAGTGGGAGGTGTCCTGAGTGTACAACTAAAGATACTAAACAGATTATGTCTACACCTATGTTTAGAACGTCAGGTGGCGGACACTCAACAAACGAATGGAATGGATTAGGGAAATTAAAATGAATGAAGCAACAGTAATTAAATTATTGAACAAAGCACAATATAACTTTGAACCTATGGATGGTAAGTTCTCTAGATATGATGCCTTCGACCCTGAGCAAGGACTTATGTTAGAGATTAAATGTAGGAATAAACATTATGATGATACTATGATGGAGAAGATTAAGTATGATTGGAATGTAGAGTTCGCTGAAGAGAATGATTTTATATTCTTATATGCTGTAACTATGCCTACAGATGGTGGTGATAAGCTATACTTATTTGACCCTAAAGCTATGGATGCTGAAGGTTATGATTTTAAGTGGCACACAAAAAAGCTCCCTGCGAAAACTGAGTTCGGAGGAAGCGAATGGATTGACAAGGAAGTAGGTTATCTACATATAGATGATGCCTTCGTAAGTATCATCGAGAGGACACAGCATTAGTCTTTGCCTGAGGATATTAGACCTGCAGATGCAGTACCTATCGCACCCATCTTACCCATATATTTAATGTAGTCTTTGTAATCTAGGGGTTCTTTACCTGCCTTACGTAACTGCTCAATTAAATATACCTGCCTTTTGTTTAGCCCTGCTGTCTGTAGGGCTTTACTCATTTTACCTTCTGTCTTAGAACGGTTACTCTCTGTCCACTTTCTTTCTTTAGATTTTTCTTTCTTTAGTAATGCTACTTGTTTCTCGGTCATCTTGAGCTTATGCTTCTTATTATACTTAGCTAAAGCTACGCCTTTAAGTGCTAACACATTCTCAAAATAAGTAGGGGTAATAGATAAACCTGTCTTGCCACCTGGCATATCAATACCAAACAAATCATTCTTATCACTAATAGTAGAACCAATAGTACCGTCCTTCTTCATAAAGGATACATTGTTGACACCACCCATAGAGTAAGAACTAGAAGTAAAACTATCTTGAAAGAATACAACACCTTCTTCTTTATCTACTCTAGACTTAACACCTGCTTTAGTTAATGCTTTGTGTAGGTCTTCAATTGTATCAAAAGGTTTACCGTGCTTCCTAATTACTTTCTTAGCTATCTTCCGATTAGCTGATTTCTTATTCATATTAGCAATTAAATTGCCAGCTGCATTAGAAGCATTAGGTTTCTTTACGAAGAGTAAACTACCCTTCTCACCTACGCCTTGCACATCTACAATATGTTTTGTTAGTTGTTGTTGAATACCTGGAGTCATATGTTCCTTAGCTACCCAAGGTTTATGTAAACTTAAACCCTTAGCCACACTCTCAGATGTGAAGTCAACAGGAGGACCATAGTAGTTATCTAAGGCTAGTGTATCATCTAATAACTTAGTATCTCCACCATACTGTTTAGCTACTAGATAATTCCATTCTGCCTGACCTTCTAAAATCTTACCTGTATCATTGATACGTCTAATTAACTTATCTTCTTTCTCAGTTAGTTTAACCTTGTTAGCTCTTTTCTCTAGGACAGCAGCAACCTCAGGTGATTCTAAGAAAGCAATCTCTTTGTTAGCTACATTCTGAGTTTCTTTAGTTATGCCTGTTTTATTGAATAGTTTGTTCTGCTTAATCTGTGTAGGATTAAACATTCTATTCATACTTCTAGCTACACCTGACACTATCTTAGGTCCAGCTGCGGCACCAGCCATAGCCCTACCTCCAGCATAAAAGCCAGGCATATTGTTAGCTATCTCAGGTATAATCCTTCTAGCTACAGGCTTAACGATGTTCTGAGCAGCTACTCTAGCTACTGCACTTAGTAGCCCCATAATTTAAAATGTAGCTGCAGGTTGGAAGATACCTAGTTTATCCTCAGGTGTAAACACCCACTCATCACTACCAGGTTTCTTACATTCCATAGCCCACTTACCATCTTCATTTTTAAAAGACCTACACGTATCTAACTGGCTAGCGTTTGCACCTTCTACCTTACCTGTCATCATTCCTTCTTCCATTTTACTACTCCTGTTATAATTAATATTTGAAACTATCCATTAATTGATGCTTACCTGGTATGTTAGGCAAAGCTCTCTTAATCATTCTATTTAAGTCTAAATTTCCTATGTCTTGAACTGTGTTAGCTACATCTGAAGCTGTAGGTCCTAAGATATTAAATGCACCTGCAGGTCCCTGGTCAGACATTTGTTTCATAGTGTCCCACCATAGACCACCACCGCCTGCATTACCAATACCTGTAATTAAAAACTCAAAGGCACTTCTATTTTTCTCAATCTCTCTTCCTTGTGCTTTAGCTCTTATCTGCTCTGCTGCATTACCTGCGATACCTGCTGCTGCTAAGTAAGCAATCAAAGGTTCAGGGTTGTGATTATGAAATAATTCATCAGCTACTTCTCTCTTCAAGAACCTCGCCTGGTAGAACATAAATGATTTAAACTTCATCATCAGTTTCATCCAAGGTGTCTGCCAGTGTGATGGTAGATTAAAAGATTCACCAGAGAAGTTAACCTGTTTATTGAACAGATGTCCACTTACAGCATAATCTCTACCAGTTAAGTCAGCCTTCTTAGGATTAGATACTCCCAGTTTCTTCAGCGAACTCTCTATCTTCTTAGCCTTAGGGGTATTACCTTTACCTTTAGCGATTAGAGTCTTAAGTTTATTATGTAGTGTAGATACGTGACCGTGAGCCATAATAGATGCAGCTCTACGATTCATCTCTTCCACACCAGTGAAGCCTACTGCTCTTAAGAACTTAGTAGGTTCATTTAAGAACTGAAGACCATACTTAAATTCTCTCTCTACAATTCTAGAGTGTGGCATATTCTCAGTAGCGATACGAGCTAAGTCCATCTCACCGAGTACACCTGCTCTATTGATGATAGCTAAATCACTCTTAGTCTTAACGATAGCTCTAACGATACCAGACATAGCATAGAAGGGTGCTCTGATTAAACCGTGAGACTTAGTCAACTTAACTGTACCATTCACGAATGCCTGTGTAGCATTAGGAATAGCAGCCAAACCTAACTTAAGATTCTGGAAGGCATTAATCTTACTGATACCTTTCATAATGACAGGGTTATCCATCTTCTCTTTCACTGTCTTAGAGAACTTAGGGTCACCCATAGTAGTGAAGTATGTCTCCCTTAGGTGGTCAGCTTCTCTGCCTTTACCTTGCTTCTCTAACTGTTTAATTCTCTTATGTATGTACTGGTCTTTAGCACCAAACCTACGTGCGAACTCATTACGTTTGACTACATCCTCAAAGAACTTAGACCATCTATCTAAAGGTTTAGCCATAAATGGGTCAATCATATGCTCTAACTTAGCAGGCAATTCAATCTTTCTATCGAACTCTAAGTGTGATGAACGATGTACGTCAATCTCTCTGTCCATCTTATTACGAAACATCTCTTGAATACGTCCAGGAGCAAAGTGACTATTAACAATCATCTCTGCATCATCTTTAGACTTACCTGTAATATTCTTAATGATAGACTTAGCACCACGAGGGTCAGTCTTCCATAACTTAGTCATAAATTCACTGAACTCTACAGCACCTTTGTCTGTCAATAAGTGTTGTGAGTTCCATACACGAGGGATGTAAGACTTATCTGCTTTAAACTTCATATAATCTTCAGCAGTGATAACTTTATTATTGAAAGCCATACGCATCTGATTATCTTTAATATCATCTAACTTATTTAAGAAGCCTACCTGTTCTTTGTTGGTAGGATTTCTATCTCTAATAAGTTTATTGATGTCACCTAATTGTTTCTCATTCTTAACTACCAAATCTTTCAAGGTGTTAGACATACGAGCTACATTAATATCTGTAGCAGCCATAGCTTCATTGAGAGCCTTAGCTTCCCTACGTAAACCTGAGCGTACTAAGATAGAGTCTGAACCATAGATAGTTCTAGCCACTTTAGGACCTACTGTATTGCCTAGTCTATTGACCCAGTCAAAGAAGTTCTGACCAGCTTTAGAGAAAGGAATCTGCAAGTCAATATTACCTACATCAATATAATCTTTATCTAACTGTTTCTGTCCTGCTTCCACTACTGGCTTAGGAGGTAAATTCTTATCTACATTAGCACCGTGTCTAGTTTGTTCTGTGTTTCTAGCAGCTGTAGGTGGCTTATACTCTTGATTAGAACTAACCCACTTCTTCTCTGCTTCATCAAATTTAAAGCCTTGCTTATGTAGCTGTGTAATCTCTTCCTTAGCTTCCTTACGTGTCCAGCCTAGGTTCTTTAAGAACTTATATAGAGACTTCTCATCAGTAATATTATCTCTGATTGTCTGAAGGAATGCCCTATCACCAATCTTATTCTTAATCATATACTTTGTAGCTAAGTCATTAAACTTATTACTAGCACCACCTAGGAGAGCACCCATAGTGCCACCTAAGCCAAAACCAAAACCAGTCATCATTATGAACTCGCCCCAGTTTAGGTTGTCTTGTAAGTCAGCTTGAATCTTAATAGACTGTCTAGCTAAGTTATCTAAACCTGTGTAAGTACCTGCAATAGAGCCTGTCCTTAGAGTATTAGAAGCTAAGAACTTATTGATATAATGTTTGATGCCTTGTTTAGCACCTGCTCTAGCTGCTTCTTTAGGTAGTAAGGTTATACCAAACGTAGCTAGGACACCCCAGTTACCAGGGTCAGCAATTAAACCTCCTAGAGTCTCTATTGTCTGCGTGAAACCATCTCTACTTCCTTCACCTGTAGGGGCAATCTTACCATAAGTAGTGAACTGTAATGCAAAGTCTTTCTTTTGTTGTTCAGTCATACCTAACATAGATGCAGCATCAAAACCCATCTTAGTTAAGTTCACATTAGAGAACGCCTGGTCAGACATCCACATATCTACTAAGTTCTTATTTGTAAGCTTTTCACCTGTAAAAGAATAACTACCATAAGTTCTACGTAAGGACTTAAGTAACCCAGTATTATTTACCTGGTCTGTATATTTCCAATCAGCTACAGCATTCTTAGTTATGTTATAATAATCCGCATTACCTTCTTCACAGTTGTTATCAATAGTACACTCATTAAACTTATCAAATGTATTTCTCTTTTCTTTTACATCTCCATACCAAGCATCCCATTGATTTACTGTATCATAATCACCAGCAGCGTAAGCCTTAGTTCTTTGGTCTTCATAATCTACATACTCATCATCATACCCTTTAGCGTAGAAAGCATCTACATCAAAGTCAGCATTACGTTGAGCTAAGACAACCTCGTGTTTGACTAAGGCTTCTTCATCTTTCTCTGCATATGCTTCTGCAATTTCCTGAGGGTTCATAGAATATACATCTACATCTGAATAGTCAGACTGAACACCTATAATAGCAGGTGTCACAATCTTCTCTTCTTCAACCACTACAGCTTCATTCTCTTCAGCTTCCGCTATCTCTAACATCCTTTCCTTCTGAGCTGCAATGTTTCTAATGTTTACATTGTTCAGAGGGCTGAGTAATAAGTTATCTTCTGCCATATTATATATCAGTATCTAGTTATAGGTTTATTACTAGGAATAACAGGAGTAGGAGCACCACCACCAGAATTACTACCTAGAATAGAGATAATTTGAGTAGCATCAATCTGCTTAGTCGTAATTTTATCCAGTACAGTTTGTGTTGTTTCCTGAGGATTAATCTGCTTGTATCTAAAGATGAAGTCAGCTAAAGAATCTCTAGTCATTCCACCAGGTATAGAATTATCAAATAAACCTGCATCCCAAACCCAAGAATCATATTTATTACCAATCTCTGCAGAAATCATTTCAATATCTTGCACGGTTGGACTCTTAACAGTCACATCTTTATTTGCAGGAGTCTTAACTTGTTCGAAGCCTGGGACTATTGCACCATTATCTACATATTTTAGTTGACCAGTTACTTGATTGAACTTAGTCTCTCTCTTAGTAGGTGTCTTACTCATAGCAGTAATCCTAGCATTCTCAGCTGTCATTCTCTGTGTGCCAGTGTTATAAGTATTTAATGATTCCTTGAGCCACGCACTAGCCATCTCAGCATTAATCTGCTGTAAGCCTTTGTATGTATTTTGTATAGAAGACATAGAACTCAAGTCTGCTTTGTTAGCAATAGCCATAGCCTTACGCTTAGGTGATTCATAACCTGTCATTCTCTTTACACCTGGAGCCATCTGGTCAGCAAACATATTCTGTCCTGCTGCATATAAATCCTTAGCATACATAGGCTTCTGTCTAGAACCTGTACCACTTATATCAAACATACCCATACTATACTCCCATCAATCCACGAATACCCGTATTCAAATAAGGGTTCTGTTGTGCTTGTCCATACTGTTCACTCCAAGGATTCAGTCCTCTTAACTGACCACCTAGTACGCCTGTGCGTTCATCATATCTATTTGCAATAGACTGTTGTGTGGCTAACTTAGTATTATCTCTTCTCTGTTCATTAGCTGCTTGATTCCAAGCATTAGATGAACTCTGAGTTACACCTTGAGCCTGAGCTAAATTAGCTGCTCTCTGGTCTCTTCTATCCCAGTCTGGTTGCATCATACCGATAGCAGAATCATACTCAGAAGCAATGTTAGCATCTCTATTAGCACGTCTCTTAGCTACATCAGCAGCCTGTGCCTTGTATAGGTCAGTCAAAGGTTGTTGCATCTCATTGTAACGCTTGTTGTCTCTGTCTTGTAACCAAGAACCTGCTAGTCCACCACCTAGTTGCATTAGGTCTTTACCCCCTAAGACACCATCTTTACCACCAAATAGACCACCTAAGAAGGAACCTTTATTGGTATAAGAAGTATTACCACTCTTAAGATTACCTAATATAGTACCTACTCCAGTCCAATCATTAGCTTGACCACCGAAGGATGTGTCCCAACGGTCTGAGATATCACCACTATAAGTGTCGCCTAAGTTATCATACCAGGAATCATCTACAGCATCCCAGGATTCATCGCCCCAACCAGCATCATTATTAGCATACCAACCATCATCAGAAGTGTCATCACCCCAAAAATTATCATCTTCTTGTATGCCCCAACCATCATCATAATCATCGTCATCAAACCAATTATCCCAATTAAATGCCATTATGCTTTCTCCTTTAAAAACTTATTTTGTAATTCTCTAACCATCTTCTTATAATCCTTTAGTGCCTTAGTGCTATCTCTGTCTTCTTGAATCAAATCAAAGATAGGCTTTAAGTGCATATCCCAAATGTAATTATAGATACCTTTAGAGTTATCTTTCGTATCAATTACTGATACAATCTTAGGGGCTGTCACTCTATAACGTCCATAAGATGTGGTGAAGGTAGGTAACTTAGTGAACATATAATCTCTCCAATCTTCAAATATAGTTAGACCTTCTTTACCTAGTGCTTGTGTTGCAGCTGTGGCAATATAAGAGCCACCTCCGCCACCTGAGTCTCCATCACCACCTGAGTCATCATCGAATCCACTGTTAGCGAAGTCAGAATCTTCTTGTGAGAATCCACCTTCAGCATCACCTTCGGCAGTAGAACCCCAACCTCCAAAGTCATCAGAGCTTGAGTCCCATTCAGAAGTTCCTATGCCAGTCTCTTCTTGCATCTCTGCTACTGTACCTAAATCAGAATCCCAAGAGTAACCACCTGCTGTAGTAGTACCAGCACCTGCAGATTCACTAGGATTGTCATACAAATCTAAATCATCAGGAGCATTTGTTAATCCAAAATCACCTGTATATCCTGTTCCTGGTACAGTAGGAGCTGTATCTACTGGTTTAGTTCCTGGAGTATTCCAGTTAGCACCTGCACCTCTAAAAATATCACCTCCACCAGGGGACCAAGCATCATCACCTTGTTTACCCCAAGCTTTATTCTTCTCTTCCCAAGCAGCCTGTGCTGCAGCTTGTTCAGCTTCCTTTCTAGTAGTATATTTAGTATTCCATTTATCTACTAACTCTTGTTGTCCTTGTGTATTCTTACCACTACGTTGCATATGCTCAAAACCTTTAATAGCATAGTCAAACTCTGGAGTACCTACTTTAAAACCTGAAGCTTCAGCGTAGTCTCTTCCTGCACCTGAGTAGTTGTCATTAATATAGTTAGTAAAACCATACCCACCATACTCTCCGCCTTCTTGCTTATCAAAACCTACAGCATTCTTACCTAACATACTACCAGCCCAAGCACCTAGAGGACCTAATAAAGCTCCACCGATAGTAGAACCTAGAGCACCATAATTATTATAACCTTGACCATAATCCATAAGTCCCATAAGACCACCAGCATAAGGAACCTTACTAAAACTCAATGCTTTATTCATAATACCTCTCTGAGAGAAGTCATTATTTAGCATACCTAGATAAGGATTTCCTGAGTAAGAAGCACCCATATCAAATAATTTATTACCTGTAAGGTTAGCGAGGTTTAATCCTTGCTTAATATCTGAAGTATCATATCCTGCTGCTCTAGCGAAACCTAAAGCATCCTTAGTCCAACCTGGAGTCTGTAAACCATCACCAAATATAGGTGTATTACCGAAGTTAAATGCTCTATTCTTAGTACCCCAGTTAACACTTCCTTGTCCTGTAGTAGCTGTAGTACCAAAGTTAGGATTGTAGCTAGAACCAAAAGTATCACTCAAGAAGTTATTTATGTTAGTACCTGCAGAGTCAAACATACCTGCAGTACCTGAACCTACTGAGAAGTTATTACCCCCAGACTGATTCCAAATATCATTAAAGTTACTACTACCTCCATCAGAATAAGGAGTAGCTACTGCATTTCTAGGGTCACCACCACCAAAGCCTGTATCAGGGAGTGTTCTAGAAGTACCTGTATTAGGGTTATAGAAGGGTTGACTAGTAGGTGGATTATAGTTAGCTAATGGTCTATCAGCTACAGGAGCACCTCCACCTGTATAAGGATTGTTATCAAATATATTAGTAGGTGTAAACTGTGAAGGATTAACTAGGTTATTAGAACCTAAAAGCTTATTTAATTCAGTTAGAGGATTAACTACTGGGCTACCACCTGATGATAGAGAGGTATCTTGAATCTCAGTACCTTCTGCATCAAAAGATTTAGGTATATATATCTCTGGATGGGATACTGCTTCTGCTGCCTCAAAAGGATTCATCTTTTATCCTATGTTAGGTCTAAGTCAATAGTACAGAACATTGTAGTACCATCAGATACACATCTTACTAGGTCATACTTACTAGCACCTGAAGTAATGGTAGGATTGTTACCACCATTGAAACTAAAGTTAGCACTAAATGTTATATCATAAGCACCTTGGTTCTTAATGATGAAGTCAGCCTTAGCACCTGCAGTCTGATTAGAGATGTCTAATGTATAGCCAGTACCTTGTACATTAACTATGAAGGTCTCTGTATTCAGTAAGTTAGCTGTCTGGTTAGAAGATAGAGATATAGTCTCAGAAGCCGTAGTATGAGCTTTAGTGAATGTTTGTGGTGTATCTAATGTAACTACTGTCTCACCACCTACAGTCGCTGTAGTGGCTGTTAAGAGATTAGTTACGAAGTTCTCTGCGGCAGCACCATTCAATTCTGCTTTAGAGTTAACTGCTGTTCTTACTGCTGTAAATTCAGTATCAAAGTCAGAACCTGAGACTACCTTACCAGGGTCTGTATCTAATAGTGCATCCTTTCCTGACCATCCTACTGCTATAGTATAATTACTCATCGTGTCTTTCCTTGTTTAAATAATAAAGCTAATGATTGTAGGGAAGCCTTATACCCATTAGATACTCCATCCATCTCCAGTCTAAGATACTTAGCCGAGCCTAATAATGGAATACTATGTTCTTTTAATCCGTGGATAGGAGCATACTTAGCTGTATCATACAATCCTAAACCCCAAGTAGAAGGTGTCCCACTTAAGGCAGGGTTAAGTTTAAAGGTAGGGGATAGCTTAGGTGCTAACTCAAAGTCCTTATATAATCTTAATCCTACATCTGTACCTTGACCACCTGAGACAACCATAACCAATCTCTTTAGGATTGAAGCTTTCTCTAGGTCGGGACTCAATGATAACCATACTGTAGATAGGCTACCTGTATAAGGATTAGAGGTATATACATTAGAACCTGAATAATCCATATCAAAATAACCTTCATAACTAGCTACCCTACCTGCCTGTTGTCCTATTAATAGACCGTAGTCCTCAGAATATAATAAACTAGCTGGGTCTCTATCTGCAGAGAACGACCACTTAGTTACTCTAGGTACTTGTTGTGTTGGCTTTGCTTCATCATTAGTTGTATATTGAATATCAAATACATAGGTTACATTCCTATCTACGAAAGATAATAAATATAATCCTTCTGCATAATAGTAAGCTGACTTAACATTTCTAGATGCTTTTACGTGAGAGATAATCTCATCTTTAACTGTAACAGATATATCTCTAAGGGGTAGTTTGTCTGACTCTGCAGTTCTTAGTAGGGAACGTACACCTGTATCAGATAAGAAGTATAAATCATTACCGATAGCCTGAATTGAATCTCTAGAAGAACAACCAATACCTCTGATGACTTCATCTAGAGCCATAGTCGTAGGCTCGGTAGGGGACTTATAGATAGCTATGTTCTCTTTACCGAAGATAACTAAGTTACCCATATAAGGGTGAATAGCTACAATCTCATCGTGACCCCATACAGTCTTAAGGTCAATACCACCAGCAGAACCAGAGGACCACGTATGTGAATCTAATAAGTCAGAATAATATAGAACATCCTTCTCTTCGGTGATACCACCTGCCCATATTCTGCCATAGTAGCCTAAGCCACACGAAGGGTCAAAAGTAGTTACACCTGCAGGAGCTGTATAAGCAGCATCATCTTTTAGAAGCTCCCAAGTGCCTGACATATAATGTAATGTATCTGAGCCACCCTGGAAAGCTAATAATTCATTGTTGAAGTTCTGAAACTGCCAGTCTGAAGTTGACCCTCCAGTAGCGAATACATTAGTGAATACGTTATCTTTATCTGTAAGGTCTAACTCATAGATATTACCTGCTATAGCACCAAAGATTTTATTGTTAGTGCCATCGAAGTGTTCCACCATAGAGCCAATCTTATCACCACCATTAAGAGACATTTGCTTTAAACCTTTACGGAATGTAACCTTACCACCTTCAGTATATACGATGTTGTCTGCCTTAGTGAACCAAGTGGCTCCTAGTGCTGTAGGGTTAGTCTGTGAGTCTAGTCCATTGATACCGATAGTATCTAATGGGACTACATTTAAGACCTTACCATTAATTGACATACCAGTCTCTCTCATATTCCATATTAGAAGAGTCTAATTGTACTGCCATATTCAGTGAATCTCTAGCTTCTGCAGCTACACCTGATGAGATAGTACCACCATCTTCACCACGTTCAGCGATAGCTCTAGCCCAAGCCCCTAAGATAGTTGGTTGTGATGGCGTACGTAGAACCTGTGATGCTTCTTTTAATTCTTTCTGTGCACCTACAATGTTAAATGAAATAGTCTGTACTCCAGTTGGAACTGGATATAAGTCTACGTTGAAGTCAGGCTCTCTAGTTTTAGATGTTTGGGAGATACCATTTAAGGCATACTTAGTAGGCTTACCTGTAGCAATAGTAGCTAGAGGGAATACCTGACTATTAATCCAATCATTAGTCACTTGTTCTAGTATCAGCCCTGTATCCTGACAGATAACATCTAGTACCTTGAAAGATACACCTGCACCACGTAGGGAATCACCTAATGTGTACTGCATATTGTCAGATTTAGTCTTAATATTAAAGGTCTCTCTGAGAGCCTGCCAGTCGTGATAAGACTCTACTTGTTTCTTTGAATCATTCACAAGCTCACCAATTAACTTTTGATAAGCAGTAACTGTAGTTGAATCGTAGAGGTCACCTGACCAATCAGAATCAATAGTATCTTCTCTGAGTCTACGTAAGACACTGTTGATTATTTCTCTATATGTCATTTAATCTCCTGTTTATATTTACCTTTAGCTTTAGCGTAACCGCTTCTTCTAGCTAACCAAGGACCTATTAAGTTTGTAATAACTAGGAAGGCTACAAATGCCCATACTATGTCTTTTCCCCACGAGGTAGCAACGTATGCGACTGCTTGTTCTTTCGTCTCTATATCGGCAACCTTAGGCTCATCAGGTACTAATTCATCATATGCCATAGCAGTAGCTAATACACCAATACCTACTATAGGACCACCTATAACATATGCCACACCTGTAGTAGCTACAGACTTACCTGCATTCCTAAGCTCTAGTGAGGAACACCCACTAAAAAGAATAAGTAAGAGTAAGATAGATAGTTTCTTCATATAACAGCCCAGTTAATTGGTAGAGTCCATACGTCATACAGGAAGAATCTGCTTGTGCCATTCGTTAATTCTACCCATATCACTTCTCTCTATCTCTTAGGATAGTATAAATCTGGTCTAGCATCTTATCTATCTTATCAATCTGGTGTGAATATTCCTCTCTATGTACAAACTCTTTATGTAGATTAATCTGACAAGTAGTGATTCTACTTTCCATATCCTTAATAGTCTTGCTAGTCGATT
>JYMV01053484.1_pt1 | contig 13560 bp, 12 predicted proteins | sample 338911 | NCBI WGS metagenome assembly JYMV01 (sample SAMN03354496, study PRJNA234377) | hydrothermal vent metagenome | biome: Deep sea; feature: Hydrothermal plumes at the Eastern Lau Spreading Center, Western Pacific Ocean; material: Seawater | place: Tonga | collected 2009 | depth 2000 m m
TTTTGATCATTACACATTTCGTCCTCAGACTCAAGCCGTCGATTGCCATGAAAGCTTTGTTTGTATGGTTTCTGGGCTATTACTTTTATGACGCGATTTTATTTCCGCCGATTCCCTGGACCTTGTTCATCACTTATATGGTGATGTGGTCGATTGGTGTCTTCCTGTATATCAGTCAGGATACCGATAGCTTTAGGGAGTTCAGGGAGCCGATCGTTAAAACCATTGTTGGTGAATACAAGTTTGCACAGATTGTTGTGATGATAGCCATGCCAATTTTGGTTGGTTTTGCTACCTATAAATCGATTTATCCGGCTTATCAGGAGCCGGTGGAATTGAGAACGGTGCATCCCGCACCTCCTGCCACCACCAAGGTGCATGGTATAACCTATCCGCTGGAGTCTACCAATAATCCTTTCCGTATTGATGAACAGGATAAGTACAAGGATAGTTTCCCGTTCCTGGATGCGGACAAGCAGGAGTACATGAAGTATGTGACTGAGGGGGGTACAATCTTTTTCCAGAACTGTCATTATTGTCATGGTGACCAGTTGAATGGAATAGGCATGTTTTCCCATGTGTTCAACCCCACTCCGGCAAACTTCATCGATCCGGGTACCATTGCGATGTTGCAGGAATCATTTCTTTTCTGGCGGGTGGCTAAAGGCGGACCGGGTCTGCCCAACGAGTCGACCCCGTGGTCTTCATCAATGCCTCCCTGGGAGGAACATTTGAAGACGGATGAAATCTGGAAGGTTGTCTTGTTTGAATTCTGGTACACAGGCCATCATCCTCGAACATTCGGTACAGAAGGCTCCATTGCAGGTGGCGAGGGTGGAGAATAACTTGAAATGAATTTTCGGTTACTAAAACCTAAACATATGGAAATGACAATGACTATGAACAATAACTATATCAAGCGGTTCCTTCTACGGTATTTGCCGCAGTTCCGGACGGGGTCAAGAAGGACCTGTTGGAAAAGGGTAAAAAGGTCTATTTTAAAAGATGCGTCTGGTGCCACGGGATTGAAGGGGGCGGTGATGGCCCCTCTGCTGATCGCTTGTTCACCCGGCCCAGAAACTTTATTCAAGGGACCTTTAAGATCCGCACAACGGATTCCGGTGAACTCCCCATGGAAGCGGATCTGATTACAACGGTTAGAAATGGGCTCCAGGGTTCGGCAATGCCGGCCTGGGGTGAATTTTTGGCGGAAGACGAGATCCTCGCAGTCGTGGAATTCGTTAAAACCCTGGTGCAGGATCGGGATTTTGACGATACCGAAGACGAAGAAGTTTTTGTTCAGGATTTTGGCACCAACCCGTGGGGAACAAAAGGGCCCTACCACCTGGGCGTGCCCCAGGCGGATATTGATGCCGGTAAGGAAATTTTCACTAAGAACAAATGCTTTGAGTGTCACGGTGGTGAAGGCCGGGGTGATGGAAACCCGACTATGAAAGACGATTGGGGTTTTCCCATTGTTGCGGCAGACTGGCAACAGTGCTGGAACTTTCGTGGTGCACGCCGGGATCCTTTCAATCCCTTTCATATCGTTCGCACGATTTCTACTGGAATGAATGGTACGCCAATGCCGAACTTCAAGGATCAAATCATAGTTGAGGATCGCTGGAAAATTGCGGCGTTCGTTAACTCCCTTTGTCCGAGGAAGAAGATTGACCTACTGACCAATAAGCCCATTCCGGACTTTCTCATTCAGTCCATTTATACTGAGGGCAAGGTATCTCCGAAGATTGATGATCCCAGTTGGCAGTCTCCAGATACCGATGACAGGATCGATGCTCCCACGGATGATGCGATCTTGGAAAACCCAAAACGGCATTACATCGCTATGGCGGGCCAGATCACTCGGGGTAAACGAAACTTCGATCCGAAAACCGACAATCTCTGGGTTACCACCCGTTGGAGTGAAGAAGAGCAGGCGGTTTATTACTTGGTTGAATACCACTTGCGTTTTTTGTCTGATGATCCGGAATACCCGGATTCTGTAGCCATTCAATGGCCGGCAAAACTTCAGGAGCTTTACGGTGCGGAGAAACCCTATTTCATCTTGGGTGACGCTAAAAAGCCGGTTGATCTCTGGAAGGCCAATTTCATGCCTAAAGAAGACTACAGCGCGACCGCCGCTCCGAATGTAGAGGAACTTGTTGGTTACGGTTTTGACGCTTTGTCTGCCAAAGAATCGGAAGGTAAAGTGGAAATTGTGGACTCCATTTACAAACAAGGCCGTGTCAAGATTCTGTTCAAAAGGTCATTGGCCACGGAGGGAGAATTTGATGTCCAAATTCCTACTGAGCAGTTCATTCCGGTAGCTTTCATGCAATGGGCGGGTAGAGATAAAGAGAAGGATGAGGTTATGGCCATCTCTACCTGGTATTACACCATTCTGAAACCGGCGCTGCCTGATTCTCTTTACTACATGCCTCCCATCATGGCAGCCATTTTTGTCTGCTTCCAGGGTTGGGCGATATGGATGACAAAACGTACGCGTAAAATGTATGATGAAGGGAAAGTTAGACGCGACGAGCTTCCCAAATAGTCATCATTAGTTCTATAAGAAAGCCCGCCGATTTATCGGCGGGCTTTTTTTATGTCTTGAGAAAGGAAAGTTAAAAAGTGGTTTTATCGATTTGAAAAATATTTTGCTGGATTTTTAAAGGAGAGGGGGAATTATTCTTCTTCGGTAACTTGTTCCAGATCCATATTTCCTTCAATAATTTCCCTGAGTGCTAATTCAAAAAAAGTTTTTGGGTTAGTGTATTGTTCGGGGTCAACATCAATAGTAGGTTGGGCTCCGTTTTCAAGTTGATGGATCCTTTGTGTTACCAGGATGCATAACAGGAAGCGGCTTTTTACTACATCTTGCGCCTGGCGAACCAACTCCAGGGTGTCTTGCATTTCCATTTCAATCATATTTTTCCTATTCGTAAAGATTTTCCCCATTCTAAGGGTAATTTGCTTTTCTGTCAAACATGTTTAGTTGCTGCTAGCCGCCAGCGTGACGCTGGACCCAACTAATAATAGCCCGTCAAGCCGAGAGCATCGTTCCTAGCAGTAAAAAGTCATCTCCCCTCCGGGGCACGCGTGATATCCCATTAAACTTCATGCCCTGAAAGAGTAAAAACTGAGGAAGAATATCACGCGCTCATTTCCTCAAGGCGTAGCCTTGTTGCCATTTGCCTCCCTCGCTAGAGGGTTAAAATGGATTGGATGGTTTGGGCTACGGTTTCGGTCTGTTCCCTGGATACATCACGATGCAGGACCGCCCGGAAAACACCTGGGTCGGTCATGAGAATTTTAATGGATTTGGCTTCTAGCAGGTTTATAAAGGTATCTCCATCGATTTGAGGATGATTTAGTTTGAAAAAAATAATATTTGTTTTTATTTTGGTTTGATCCAGTTCAATGCCCTTAATTAGGGCCAACTGTTCTGCCAGGGTTTTGGCGTTCAGATGATCGTCTTTCAAACGTTGCACCAGGTTTTCCAGAGCTACCAGACCAGCGGCGGCCAGATGCCCGGCCTGCCGCATTCCACCTCCTACCATTTTCCTGAATTTTCGGGCACGTTGGATAAATTGCCGGCTACTACAGATCAGGGAACCCACCGGGGCGGACAGTCCCTTGGACAGGCAAAACATGACCGAGTCAGCCTGTCGCGTTAGCGCCTCCACCTCAATATCAAGCGCCACAGCGGCATTAAAAAGCCTGGCTCCATCCAGATGAATTTTGAGCCCGTATTTTGTTGCCAAGACCCTCACACTATCCATGAATTCTGGGCTAAGGGGTGAACCCTGGCAAAAATTATGGGTGTTCTCAAGGCAAATCAGCCGGGTAGGGGGATAATGGATATCTGATTGGCGTATCGAATTTTCCAATAATGGCAGGGGTAATGTGCCATCCGGATTATTAGGGATGATTCTCGAATGAACACCCCCCAAGGCGGCAATGCCCCCTACTTCATGAAGGAAAATATGGCTTCGGTCGCCCAGCAATATTTCGTCCCCGCGCTGGCAATGGCTGAGTACGCTGACAAGGTTTCCCATGGTGCCACTGGGCACAAAAAGAGCCGACTCCTTACCGGTTTTTTTTGCGGCCAGGGTTTCCAGTTTTTTTAGAGTCGGGTCTTCTTCGAAAACATCATCTCCGACTTCGGCATTGGCCATGGCCTTACGCATGGCTGGGGTCGGCTGGGTGAGGGTGTCGCTTCTCAAATCAATCGGTTTCATTGTTTTCCTTTGCAGGCAGGGTTGCTTGGGGCTGTAGGTCTTTTTCCAATCGATTGCGCTTAACGCGGTAATAGGCCAACGAAATGAAAAAGACCGGTATGACAAAGCCACTCAATAAAAGGCCTTTTATTTTACCGGGGGGATAATCCAAAGCCAGTAGTCCCTGATACATCAGTTGGACCAGGTAGGCCAGCAGGCCACAGGTGATAAATAAGTACCCGATGCGCTTGGAACCTTTTGGTCCCGGAAAAATGAAGGAGTAGGCAATGAAGTTCAAGCCCAGGAATAGGATTCCGTTTAAAAACATCAAGTAAATGATCTGGTTCTGGGCTTGCGTCAACACGGGTAGTTGGGCTTAAAAGAGTATTGGGTGGTTTTTAACATTTTATAAGGTAAGTCAGGATATATAAACTTTAAATTTTCCAATTGATGAAACGCCGAATAAAGAAAAAGCCCGGTGCGGACTTTCGTCCGGCAACCGGGCTTGATGGAGATAAAGTAAAATTAAAAGCTTCGTGAGATTCCAATGATAACTTCACCGTCACAACCAGCGGCGCATTCAGCGGTGGTCAGGTCCGTATCGGCATAAACCAAGCTGAGGTCGAAGCCGTGAGTGGCATAGGACGCGCCTATGCTCCAATCCACGGTGTCAGGCCTGCCTGCCACAGTTTCATCGGTGATCGTCTGGTGGCCTACATGGCCTGTCATGGCAAGACGGCTGATGAGCAGAGGTACTTCCGCATCAAAACTCACATAGGTCGCATTTCCGCTAGACCCTGTGTTCTCGGGGGTGTAGAAAACGGTAACGCCCATTGCAATCATGGGAAACTCGTAAGACATGCCAAACTTATATTCAAAGTAGTCGTACCCCAAAGCTTCGACGGCACCGGGGTAAGTGTAGTAAACTCCACCGATATCAAAGGTGACCCCCCAATATTCCCTGGCTACTCCAAGATACAAGTCGACTTCAGATTGGGCCGTATCCCCAAAGTCGACATTGGAAGCCCAGGCACCAAAATAATACCCCATTTCATGGTTCCAGTCTAAGCTTCCCTGAAGGGCAAGGTCTTCATCATTTTGAGTGATTCCACGAAGCCTGTAGTCGGAAAATAATCCAAAGGTACCTGAAAAACTACCAGGAATATTTATGAGCTCAGGTTCATCGGCCTGGGCGACTTTATTATGATCAACAGTAAAAATTAAACTTGCCATAAGGAGCATTACCAAGGCAGTTTTAAAAATGAAAGTGTTCAATTTGCGCATGTTAAAATTCTTTCTAATTTTTATCCAAACGCTTAAGAAAACTTTCTACCGGCCTTAAGTTATATATGGCCTAAATACAATAATTTTTAAAGAGATGAAAGCCAATGTGTAAAAGTGGTTTTCGTCCTTATTCAAGTAATAATTCAATCTAAAGGTCTGGATTTATACCAGATTATATCCGGTTTCCCCATGCTGGGTGGTATCCAGTCCCATTTCCTCATCTTCATCGTTCACCCTGAACCCGATTGTTTTATCAATTATGATGACCAGGATATAGGTGACGATGAAAGAGTATGCTCCTGCGGCCCCAATACCCACCAGTTGAACCCAAACTTGATGGAAATTACCGACCAGTAATCCCGTTCCCCCTACGGTAACAAATAATCCGGTGGCGAGAGCCCCCCAGGCACCCCCTATGGCATGGATTCCAAAAACATCAAGCGAATCATCATAACCGACCTTGATCTTCATCACCACGGCGGAAAAGCAGATGAATCCGGCGAGAAACCCGATTACCATTGCCCAAAGAGGTTCGACAAATCCTGCGGCCGGGGTGATGGCGACCAAACCTGCTACGATTCCGGAAGCCGCTCCGAGAGCACTGGCTTTTCCAACTTTGATAACCTCGGCGATGAGCCAGCCGATGAGTCCGGCTGCCGTAGCGATTTGGGTATTGGTGAATGCGAGAACCGCTATTTCGTCTGCCGCCAGCGCACTGCCCGCATTAAACCCGAACCATCCGAACCATAAGAGTCCTGCCCCTAGAAGAGTGAGAGGCAGGCTGTGTGGGATCATGAGTTTTCCTGGAAATCCTTTCCGTGCTTTAAGAACGAGAGCGGCAGCCAACGCGGCGGTGCCTGAAGCAATATGAACCACCGTGCCGCCCGCAAAATCCAAGGCTCCCATGTCACCCAGCCAGCCACCACCCCAGACCCAATGGCAAATAGGATCGTAAACCACAGTCGACCAAACAAAAATGAAGACGATATAAGCTTTAAAGTCCACTCGTTCGGCCATTCCTCCGCTGATAAGGGCGGCGGTTATGATGGCAAACATCAACTGAAACATGCTGAACAGATATTCGGGGATGGTGCCCGAAAGGGTCTTAAAATCAATTCCTATAAAGAGGGCTTTGCTCAGGTCTCCGACAAAATGTCCGATATCGTTACCAAAGGCTAAAGAATAGCCAAACAGTACCCATTGCACTGTGATGACTCCGAGCGGTATAAAACTATGCATCAATGTAGCTAGGACATTCTTGCGCCGCACCATGCCACCGTAAAACAGTGCCAGGCCAGGAAGCATAAGCATAACCAGTGCCGAGGAAATTAGTATCCAAGCCGTGTCCGGGTAGCTGATTTTGCTGGTTTCCTCAGCTGCCGCGATCACAGGAAAGAGCATGAATAAAAAAGTTAGGGTGACCCTATTCGCTTGAATTCTGAATTTCATAAAACCCAACCTTGAAAATAAAGTAAAATAGGGGGCTGGTTAAAGACCCTATGGCCTAGAGTTTTAATTTTTATACCAATGTGGGAAAATGAAGTTTATGAATATGGGAAAACAATATAAATGATTTAATAACAATAAGTTATATGTCAATTTCTTGCTATTGCAAAACAATAAGCAAGTGTGTCGGTAGAGGTGGATTGCTTGGTTGTTAAGCGATGGCTCCTGAAAATTGCTACAAAATGCATCAAAAAAACAATATTTATTTTAGGATTTGATTTATGAAATCAACCATTGCTAGCATTGATTTACGTCAATAATATGACCGCAAAGGGAAAATCATTCCTGAAATTTATCAGGGCGGGCCTGGGAGATAATACTATTAAACCATTAAAAACAATTACTTATCGTTTTTTAGATTGATGCAGTTAGATTTGGCATACAAATTGCTGAATATTGAGAGAAAACAAATAAGTCCCTGAATTTTAACGCTTAAATTATTCTTTTTGTTAATCAATAGGGGCAGGAGATCGATTTATGGCAGAAGAAGAGGATATATTAGACGAACTCGAAGGGGCGGAAGGTGGCAAAAAACCTATAGGCATGATCATCGGCATCATAGTCGGTCTGCTGGTATTGGGAGGCGGTGGTTATTACGCTTATACCAACTTTTTTCAGGAAAAGCCGGCCGAGGAAAAGCCTGCTGAAGGCGAGGAAGGTAAAGAGGAGGCACCACCGGAAGAAGACCTTAACTTGGGTGTCATGTTTCCCATGGATCCGTTCGTTGTCAATTTGGCCGGCAGTGAAGGTAAGCGTTTTCTTAAAGTTACGATTTCCTTGGAATTGAGCACCCCAGAAGTCCATTTGGAGATAAAGGAAAATATCCAGAAAGTCACCGATTCCATTTTGATCCTGCTTAGTAGCAAAGCATTTGAGGATGTCTACTCCGTGCAGGGTAAGTTCAAGCTCAAGGATGAGATCACTACCCGTGTGAACCGATTTCTGGTAGTGGGACATATTAAGGATGCATACTTTACTGAATTTATTATTCAGTGATACAATAAAAAAGGTTATTCAGAAAGCATGAGGCAGTTATGAGTGAGGTTCTATCACAGGGTGAAGTCGATGCCTTATTAAGAGGTGTCGGAGACGGTGACATTGAAACAGAAACGGATGAAGCGCCGGAAGAAGTTTCCGGTATAGTTCCTTACGATCTCACTAGTCAGGAAAAAATCATCCGTGGCCGGCTTCCAACCTTGGACATCATTAACCAGTTGTTTTCTCGATTATTCAAGAATACGTTTTCCACCTTGATGCGTAAATCTGTAAATGTCAGCACCGTCTCCACAGATACGATTAAATTCGGGGATTTTATACGATCCCTTCCTGTCCCTTCCAGTTTGCATATTTTCCGCATGGAACCTTTGCGTGGTCATGGTTTGATCGTTGTCGAAAGTAAATTAGTTTTCGCGGTGGTCGATACTTTTTTTGGTGGGTCTGGAGCCAAGGAGGCCAAGATCACCGAACGGGATTTCAGTGCCATTGAAATCAGAATGACCAAGAGCGTTATATTGAGCGTTCTTGAAGATCTGGAAAAAGCTTGGCGGCCTGTGCATACGGTAACCACAAATTTTGTCCGCTCGGAAGTCAACCCCCAGTTTGCGGCGATTGTCCCCCCAACCGATATCGTATTGGTCATCCTGTTCGAGATAGAAATGGAAAACATTTCCGGGACGTTGACAATTTGTCTTCCTTATGCGGCCATTGAGCCGGTGATTCCCAAGCTTAAAGCCCAGTTCCAGAGTGAAGAGCTAGAAGTGGATCAGGTTTGGGTTCGCAGGCTCAGGGCAGAGCTTTTATCCACCGACATCGAAATAATCGCTGAGTTGGGCGGGACGCAGATTACCCCCGAGGAGCTTATGCATTTCAAGGTGGGGGATACGCTTATTCTGGGCAATGATGTAACCGATCCATTAATTTTGAAAGTGGAGGGCAACCCCAAATTTAAAGGTTTCCCCGGCGTTTCGCGAGGAAACAAAGCCATACAGATAACTGAAGTGATCGAAAGGGAAGGATAAGATTATGGAAGATGAATCTGCAAAAGAGGATTTTGAAGTTCTGGAAGATACCGAGGATATCGACGCAGGGGAAGACGCTGATGAGGCTTTGGATGAGGCGGGTGAATCCGCAGTTAAAGGTGGCGAAACTAAAAGCCTGGACCTCATTCTTGACATCCCCCTGACCGTATCCGTGGAGTTGGGCCGAAGCAAAATGTTGATCAATGATCTCCTGCAATTAGGGCAGGGATCGGTAATAGAACTGACCAAACTAGTGGGAGAGCCTTTAGAAGTTCTGGTCAACCAAAAGCTGGTGGCCCGTGGTGAGGTGGTAGTGGTTAACGAAAAGTTTGGCGTGAGGTTGACCGATATCGTTTCACCCATGGAACGCGTGCATGCGACCGGTTTTGTCTGAGTCGTTTCTCCCCTGAAAATTCCTGCCCAGAAAAACACCGTTGGTATCTAACAACCTACCTGTTACACACAAAAAATCCCTAAAAAAAACTGTATTTGCCTAATATTTGTTTCGTTTAGGTACAACCTTTGCAATTTAATGTTTTGAGAAAAAACTTGTCGGTTTTTTGACGGAACTTAAAACAAGCAAGGGTATCTAAAATGAAACGTGATGAAATAATTGGGCTTTGGGTTGGGATCTTTCTGTTTTCTCTCAGCACTTTGGCTGGGGCCGGGGAGAAATGGGATTCTCTTAACCTTTTAAAAAATGTAACTACCAGCAAAATGGATGATGGATTCATTATTCGCCTTGAGTTTGAGAAACCAGTCGGCGACTATAAGGACCCGGTATTTTTTGATAAGTCGGTTCAAATTGACTTTCCTCTTGCCTTTATAAAGCCTGCTAAAAAATATTTTCCTGCTGACAGTTTTTCCACCACGAAAGTATTTGCCGCGCAATTCGATGCGGAAACTTTGCGGATCCGGTTCCTGAAAAAAGATAAGTCCGATGACCTCCGGGACCGCTTCCATCTTGCCCGACAGGGACGATTTGTGATTGTCCGTCTTGACCAGGTGGGGCCTGTTTTCAACCCGAATTCCGTTACCATCGTTAAAAGTCGAGAACCCGCAAACGATGACCTGATGACCGAAGAGGAATTAGCAAATTTTCTGGCCAGAGCTTCTGCAAAAATCCGGGCTCAGAAAAAAAAGAAAACCTTGACTACTACAAATTTAAAAAAAATATCAACGCCTGTTCAAACCAGAAATATAGAAAAAGTAGAGGAGGTTTCGAATATCAAAGTGACCCAGGCTGGAATGGGGGTAGAGCCGATCGTTGATCGAATTAAAAAAGCCGCCGGGAGAGATTCTAAATCTGAAACAGAAACAGATACGCAAAAATCCAAAAATAATCTTTTCTCCGCAAAGGGAAACCCAGGTTTTTCCTTGAAGGATTCCCGGCCAACAGGAAAACCTATTGAGTTACTTCCCTCCAGCTTGAAAATGATTTCCATGCTCGCCGTGGTTCTTGGAATCATGTTTCTTCTGTTTTTTGGGTTTAAGAAATATGTTTTGAAAAACACAATGTTTGGAGGCGGGGAAAAGCTGGTGAATGTTTTGGGTAGTGGATTTTTGGGGCCCAAAAAAAATATTGTCTTAGTTGAAGTCGCGGGTGAGGTGCTGGTGCTTGGAATGTCTCAGGATAATATCTCACTACTTACCAATATAACTGACCCTGAAAAAATAGAAGAAATTAAATCTAAAGGAGGCAAAGGGGGCAGTGGGTTGAATTGGAATCTTGGAAACCGCCAACCGGAAGAAGCCAGAGCGTCTGCAGGGATGCCAGCTGGCCAGTTTTCAAAGTATATGAAACAATTTTCCGGCTCTGAAAAAATCAGTAAGGGCAAATCAGTATCCGATGTGACGGCACAGATCAAACAGCAAATGGAAAGGTTTAGAACAGCAAGAGCATGAATATAAAAATATCCAGTCTACTTTTAGTTCTCGTTGTTCCAGTACTTTTAGTTGGTGGGATTGTTCCTGCCGAAGCGATACCGCTTCCTTCCATTCAATTTGGAATGGAAGACATGGACGAACCCGGAAAAGTTTCCAGCGCTTTGCAGATTCTGTTCCTGCTTACAATTTTGACGCTGGCCCCATCGATCCTGATTATGACGACGTCCTTTGCCCGGATCATTATCGTATTATCTTTTCTCCGGCAGGCAATGGGTACACAACAAACCCCGCCAACGCAGATTCTAATTGGATTGGGCCTGTTCCTGACTCTATTTGTGATGGGGCCGACTTGGGGAGAAATCAACCAAAGGGCTTTGCAACCTTATTTGAATGAAGAAATATCGCAGATGGAGGCATTAAAGCTGGCGGAGGCTCCCATTAAACGTTTTATGTTAAAGCAAACCCGGGATAAAGATCTTTCACTGTTTGTGAATTTGACCGATGGACAGCCTGTGAGCAATGAAGAGGTAGAGATTCAATCATTGATTCCCGCATTCATCATTAGTGAATTGAAAACGGCGTTTCAGATTGGGTTTTTGATCTATATTCCTTTCTTGATTTTGGACATGGTCGTGGCCAGCATACTTTTGTCTATGGGAATGATGATGCTTCCTCCAGTTTTAATTTCTCTTCCATTTAAATTGATGCTGTTCGTGATGGTGCTGATCAGAAGTTTTGGAGGATAATTACATATGACCCAAGCATTTATTATAGATTTTGCGATGGAAAGCATCAAAACCACCCTGCTGTTATCTGCACCCATGCTGGGGTTCGGGTTGATAACCGGTCTCACGGTCTCTATTTTCCAAGCGGTTACCTCGATTCAGGAACTGACTTTGACCTTCATTCCTAAAATCCTAGCTGTGTTTTTGTCCGTCCTATTGTTTTTCCCCTGGTTGATGCAATTGATGATCACTTTCACTTCTAAAATCCTCATTAATTTTCCTGATTATATTCAATAATGGATATTTTCAATCTCAATTATGCCGAGTTTGAAAGATTCCTGTTTGTGTTCTTTAGAGTAGGGGCCCTAGTCCTTTTTGTTCCGATATTGGGGAGTCGGCAGGTCCCTTCAAGCATGAAAATCGGATTCATACTCTTTCTTTCTATCGTGATTTTTCCGTTGGTGGAAGGCCGGCCCTTGCCGGAGCCGCGAGGGATTTTTGACCTGGCCATTTTTCTCATATCCGATGTGACCATTGGCCTGGGCATTGCCTTTATTACCCGCCTTATTTTCACTGCGGTTCAGATCGCCGGAACCGTTGTGGATTTCCAAATGGGTTTTGGGGTGGTGAACGTTATTGACCCGCAAACTGACACACAGGTTTCCGTCACCGCACAGTTCCATAATATTATAGCGGTGCTGATTTTCCTGGCTGTCGACGCGCACCATTTCATCATTCAGGCGATTGTAGAAAGTTTTTTGATTATCAATCCCGCAGAGATTAGCTTTGCCGATATCACTCCAGGATATATGCTTCACCTTTTCTCGGGGACCTTCACCACCGCAGTGAAAATCGCGGCTCCCATCATGGCCATTCTTTTCTTTCTCAGCGTTGGGCTGGGTCTAGTAGCCAGAACGGTTCCTCAAATGAATGTTTTTATTGTGGGTTTTCCTCTGCAAATTGGGGTAGGACTTTTAATGGTCGGCCTGTCCATATCTTTTTTCAGTATGCTCGTCCAGCAGCAAATATATGAGCTTCCTGGCAAGTTCATGGGCTTTTTGCGAGCATTATAAATCGGAGACGCTATGGCCGAAGACAATAAAGACCAAAAAACTGAAGAGCCGTCACCCAAACGCATTACCGATACCGAGGAAAAGGGTAATTTTGCCCATAGTCGTGAGGTTAACTCTTCATTCGTTCTTCTTGCGGCTCTTCTTGGTTTTATGATCACGGGGGAGCAAAGCACCCGCAACCTGATGGGCTCCTGGCATACTATGATTGCCGAAGCCGGGACCGTGCAACTGACTTTCGAAGAACTACACCGAGTCATAGCAAATTCCATGAAAGGATTTATAAATGTCATTGGCCCTTTCCTGGTACTTATTATGTTAGGGGGAGTTACATCCAACCTGCTTCAGATCGGAGGTCTGCGTTTTTCCACACATCCATTAATTCCAAAATTTAGCAAGCTGAGCCCGTTGAAAGGCTTTGGCCGGATTTTTTCAAAAAACACTGTGATGGAGTTGTTTAAATCCCTTTTTAAAGTCGGGATCATTTCGATTCTTTCCTATTTCACCATAAAGTCGCATTGGAAGGAGATTCCCCCTTTGATGGGGCTAGGAGTGGGGCAAATTCTTTCTTTCATGGGGTTTGTTGCGTTGGAAATCATTTTCCAAGTCTTGTTAATGATGATTTTCCTTTCCCTGATTGATTTTGCGTTCCAACGTTTCACCTACCGTGAAAATCTTCGTATGACCAAACAGGAAGTTAAAGAAGAAAGAAAGGAGACGGACGGTAATCCGCAAATTAAACAACGCATCCGAACGGTGCAAATGGAGATGGCGAGAAAACGTATGATGGCGGCTGTTCCCGATGCGGATGTGGTGGTGACCAACCCGACTCATATTTCTATTGCGATCA
>JYMV01010077.1_pt1 | contig 13551 bp, 13 predicted proteins | sample 338911 | NCBI WGS metagenome assembly JYMV01 (sample SAMN03354496, study PRJNA234377) | hydrothermal vent metagenome | biome: Deep sea; feature: Hydrothermal plumes at the Eastern Lau Spreading Center, Western Pacific Ocean; material: Seawater | place: Tonga | collected 2009 | depth 2000 m m
AGGGTCGGCTGCTGCTCATTCCCCCTAAATCGCTCGATCAGGCTGGCTGTAGTCAGCTGCGGGTTCTCCCGCGCCAGCCCGTGAACCTTTGTCAGCAACTGAACGCCGGGATCGTCGTGCGTGTCAACCACAGCGGCAGGTAGATCCAGGCCGGCAGCGAGCTGAGGGCGCTGCACCAGAACACTGATCGCCGTGGCCATGGGCGAAAGCCTTTTGCTGCGAGCAGAAGAGCGCTTATGGGGAACCGTTGCGGGTGTGGCCGGTGACCCGCCAAGGCCGCCAGGCGCAATTCCCGTGAGGTCGCTCAGGCGCTGCTGCATCAGCTCCCGCAGCGGGCCTTCAGGAACTCGGGAAATTAACGGCCGGGCGAGTGTCGCCAGTCGTGCCTTGCCATCCATGCGGGTAGGGTCTGTCTGGTTCAGCAGGGTATCGAACAGTAGATCGGGCAAGGGGGTGGCAGACTCGATCAGCGCCCTGAACGTGTCTGCCCCCTGGTCACGAACAACCGAATCGGGATCCTCACCATCGGGAAGAAACAGAAAACTGACCTGGCGGCCGCTTTCGAGCGACGGCAGCGCAATTTCCAGCGCCCGTCCCGCTGCGTCTCGCCCGGCCCGATCTCCGTCAAAGCAGAAAACAATGGACGGTGCAAGCCGAAACAGCCGCTGCAGGTGAGTTGCTGTTGTCGCGGTACCCAAGGTTGCCACACAGTGATCGATTCCATGCTGGGCGAGGGCGAGAACATCCATATAGCCTTCAACCACGATTGACACCTGCTGCTGCGCGATGGCAGAGCGTGCGCGATGCAGGTTATAGAGCTCCGAGCCTTTGTGAAATACCGGTGTTTCGGGCGAGTTAAGATATTTTGGTTCTCCCTCATCCAATAGACGACCGCCAAACGCGATGACACGGCCCTTGCTGTCGTGTATGGGGAAAATAACCCGGGCTCTGAACCGGTCATAGTGACCGCCGGACTCACGTTTGGAAATCAGACCGGCTTTAACCATCAAATCAAGCTTTTCTTCGTTGCCGGCCGTGGACGACAGATTGTCCCAGCCCGTCGGGGCGTAGCCGAGATCAAATCGGGCGGCGATCTCACCGGTCAAACCCCGCTGTTTCAAATAAGCGATTGTGGTTGAGGCATCGCTGTGTGAGCGCAGTTGATCCTTGTAGTAACGGCTGGTTTCGCCCAGGATCTCCAGCAGCGGCAGCGTCGGGTTGTCGCCGGACCTTGCGGGCCCGGTATCGGGAACTTCCAGACCGGCTTCACCGGCCAGCTCTTCGACTGCCTCGGGGAAGCTGAGATGCTCGAACTCCATGAGAAATGTGATCGCGGTACCGCTCACACCACAGCCAAAGCAATGATAAAATTGTTTGGGTCGGCTTACTGTGAAAGAGGGTGTTTTCTCGTTGTGAAAGGGGCAGCAGGCTTTGAAGTCCTTACCTGCTTTCTTGAGCGGCACACGGCGATCGATGACTTCCACCACGTCAAGGCGGGCAAGTAACTCATCAATGAACTCCCGGGGTATTCGGCGTCCACGGCCGGTTAACGAGCGATATTATCACCGGCAATCGGGTGCGACCTGGCGTATTTTGTATGGTTCAAGCACAACCGTAGTTTGGAGACCAATATGCGATTGATTCCTGCAGGGCCACCTTGTTGTGTCATCCGATATAACCTGAAACTCAATGAATTTAGAAGGACAAGATAATGGTGCGGAGCACTGATCGCGCGGTTGGCGTGTGGCTACTGGTATGCTGTTTTCTGGTTTTTGCCATGGTGGTGCTCGGTGGTGTCACCCGCTTGACCGGTTCGGGTCTGTCGATGGTTCGATGGGCACCGCTCAGCGGGGCTATTCCCCCGATCACAGCTGCGGCCTGGGAGGCGGAATTCAACCATTACCAGCAGTCGCCCGAATTTCAGAAGGTCAACCACCAGATGACGGTGAATGAATTCAAGACCATCTTCTACGTCGAGTACTTCCACAGACTGTTGGGCAGAGCAATCGGACTGGTGTTCCTGGTCCCTTTCCTGGTGTTTTTATGGCGTGGGCGAATACGCCGTGCACTGATTCCCAAGCTGTCGCTGGTGTTTGTGCTGGGCGGTCTACAGGGGCTGCTCGGTTGGTACATGGTCAAGAGCGGGCTTGTTGATGTGCCCCGGGTCAGTCCCTATCGCCTGACGGCGCACCTGATTGTGGCCGTCGCCATCTACGCCTACCTGTTTTGGACTGCTTTAGGGTTGATGAGTGAACGTTCCCATCGCAGTACAGTTTCCCCTCTCTCACGAGGGGCCATCGGCATCACGGCTATGATCGTTGTCACGATTTTGTCCGGGGGATTTGTAGCCGGGCTGAAGGCCGGGCACGCATTTAATACGTTTCCACTGATGGCTGGCCAGTGGATTCCACCGGGGTATCGGGTCGCGGAGCCTTTCTGGCTCAACTTTTTCGAGACCATACCCGCAGTACAGTTCAATCACCGCTGGTTGGCGATCACAACATTTGTGTTGGTGTTGCTGTTTGCTCTTAGAGCCTGGCGGGATGACGCATTGAGAACGTATCGGGCTGCGGTGGCTGTACTCGCGATGCTCGCCCTGATCCAGGTGAGCCTCGGTATCTCAACACTGGTGCTGCATGTGCCGGTGGTGCTGGCTGCCGCACACCAGGGAGCAGCGCTCGCGCTGTTAACGGCTGCCCTGTACGTGGTATTTATAACGCGGTACTTGGCCGGTGCAGAGTCTGGGTCTTCTGTGGCTGGGGGCCACACCTGAACCGACTGGGGTCAGCTGTTTAAGCGCTGTTTGACGGCGCTGCTGACAAGTCCCATGTCGGCGCGCCCATTGATTTTCGGTTTCAACCAGGCCATGACCTTGCTCATGTCGCGCTGAGAGGCAGCGCCGGTTTCAGCAAAGGCTGAGTCCATTAGCGCCTCGATTTCGGGTTTGCCCAACTGCGCTGGGAGATAATCTTCAAGCACCCGCAGCATCTCGGTTTCTTTGTTGACCAGGTCGTCACGATTGCCTTTTTCGAACTGCTCCACAGCATCATGGCCCTGTTTGATCATTTTCTGTACCACTGAGAGTACACCGTCGTCATCAAGATCAGTGCGTTCGTCGATCTCGCGGCGCTGAATGGCAGCACGAAGCAGGCGCACGGCTTCCAGGCGAGGCCGGTCCTTCGCACGCATAGCCTCTTTCATGTGGGTTGCAATTCGAGCTTTTAACGACACGGGGGTCCGGACCTTGAGGGGAAAGAGCGACTGAGTCTCGCTCAGTACTGTCGGTTTCTTCTGGGGTCCTGGCGACTGACGCGTTTCTTTTCGCGCTTGACGGCCGCTGCTCCAGCGCGTTTGCGTACGGTGGTCGGTTTTTCGTAATACTCCCGTCGGCGTGATTCAGTAAACACGCCGGCTTTTTCGCAGGCACGACGAAAACGACGCAGGATAACGTCGAAGGGTTCGTCTTGTCTGATCTTTACACTGGGCATTGAATTTGTCTCTCCTCACGCAAAACGGCGAAAAAGGGCCGGCAATTCTACCCTCTTAAGCATTGTAAGTACATCAGATATAACCGGGACCGGCCGGCCCGGCCCCTATAATAATAGGTCTGATAGTGAATATTTGATTGCCAGTTATGCCTGTTCAATCCTACCGGGGTCTTTTCAGCTGTTAACTCCTGTCCATAGGTCAACACGATGAAGGTACTGGGTATTGAGACTTCCTGTGATGACACAGCGGCCGCTGTGTACGATTCTGCTGGCGGGCTTAGAGGCCACCGACAGGCTTCACAGCTCGACAGTCATCGACCCTTCGGTGGGGTTGTGCCGGAACTCGCTGCCCGCGACCATGTGCGTCTGTTGATGCCGCTGGTCCAGCAGGTCCTGGCTGATACGGACTTAAAAGTCGATGATCTGGATGGCGTGGCGTACACGTCAGGTCCCGGGTTGGCAGGGGCACTCTTTGTGGGTGCCGCTCTCGGTCGCAGCCTCGCCTGGTCCCTGGATATACCGGCTGCTGGAATTCACCACATGGAAGGCCATCTGCTGGCACCGATGCTAGAAGCGGACCCGCCGGAATTTCCCTTTCTCGCTTTGCTGGTGTCCGGTGGACATACCATGCTGGTGGATGTCCGAGCGGTTGGGCGTTATCAATTACTCGGCAGCACGCTGGACGATGCGGTGGGTGAGGCCTTTGACAAAATCGCAAAACTGTTGGGATTGGATTATCCGGGTGGTCCTGCCGTGGCTGCTGCGGCCATAAGCGGTCGTCCAGGACAGTTTCATTTCCCACGACCAATGACCGACCGACCGGGGCTCGATTTCAGTTTCAGTGGCCTCAAAACATTTGCCCGCAACACGGCAGCACAGTGCGAACTCAACCCGCAGGCCATTGCCGATATTGCGCTGGCGTTTCAGGATGCCGCCGTGGATACGCTGGTGATCAAGTGCACCCGCGCAATGCGGACTTCAGGACGGGCACGTCTGGTCGTTGCGGGTGGTGTTGGGGCGAATCAGGTGCTTCGCGAGCGACTCAGTATGATGGCAGACGAGCAAGGTTACCGGGTTTACTATCCCCGGCCGGAGTTCTGTACGGATAACGCGGCCATGATTGCCTATGCCGGCTGGATCCGGTTAAGGCGCGGACAGCACAATGACCGAGACTTTACGGTCCACCCCCGTTGGTCGTTGACCGATCTGGCACCGGTCGACTGAACCCACCCGGCTAGTTTTTCTTGCCGATCTTCGATTCATTGCCGGAGAGCAGGCGGCGAATATTTTCGCTGTGGCGAAAGAAAAGTAATGCGGCAAGTACTGCGCCCAGTGCGACGAAAACCGGTTCGCCGGTGAGCCAGAATGCGTAGACGGGTGCTGCAGCCGCCGTCACCAGGGCGGCCAGTGATGAGTACCGAAACACCGCCGCAACCACGAGCCAGGTGACAATCAGAATCGAGGCGAGCTGCCAGTCGATCGCTGCCAGTACACCGAGGGCGGTCGCAACACCCTTACCGCCTTCAAAGCGAAAATACACCGGAAACAGGTGTCCCAGAAACGCGCCCAGGGCTGCCAACGCGAGGAGTACAGGTTCATCCAGAAACCAGCGCGCCGCGACCACCGGCAGCACGCCCTTGGCAATATCGCCAGCCAGTGTGAGCACCGCGCCGGGCTTGCTGCCCAGGCGTAGGACATTGGTCGCCCCGGGGTTGCGAGAGCCTTCAGTACGTGGGTCCGGAAGTCCCAGCAGGCTTGAAATCAGGATCGCGCTGGAGACCGATCCCAGCAGGTAGGCGGCAAATGGCGTAATCAGATAAAGCATGGATTCGGTCAGTTGATCGGATTCAGCAGCGGCAGGCACCAGTATAATCTGGCGATTGATAAATCTGGCGGGAACCGATTGTGGACATCATATTTCTCCATGGCCTGGAAGTAGATTGTGTGATCGGTGTCTGGGAGTGGGAACGTCGGATTACGCAGAAAATTGTGATCGATCTGGACATGGGGTGGGACATTGCAAAAGCCGCAGCCAGCGACGATTTGAGTGACACACTGAGTTACAAGGATGTGGCCAAACGGGTCTCAGCGCATGTTCAGGACGTCAAGGCCAATCTGGTCGAACGCCTTGCAGAAGATATCGCAAATATCCTGCTGGGTGAATTTGGCTGCCAATGGTGCCGGGTGCGGGTGAACAAACCCGGTGCGGTCACAGGGTCAAAAGATGTGGGCGTTGTGGTTGAGCGGGGTGAGCGCTGAATGGTCCGCGTGGTGATCAGCGTTGGCACCAATATCGACCGGGAGAACAACTTAAAAGCTGCCCTGGCAGCGCTGGGGCGTGCCTACGGCGCATTGCGGATGTCACTTATTCCAATCCGGCGGTTGGATTCACAGGGCCGGATTTCTACAATCTTGTCGTTAGCTTTGAGACAACTCAAACCGTTGCAGAAGTTACGACCTTTCTGCACGGCGTCGAGGCGAACCAGGGACGAGCCCGACAAGGCGATCGGCTTGATTCGCGGGAACTAGACCTTGACCTGCTGCTCTATGGCGACCATGTACTGCATGGAGAAGGCGTCGACCTACCCCGCGGTGAAATTCTCGAGCACCCCTACGTGCTCATGCCGCTCAGCTGGCTGTTGCCGGATGATCGACACCCAGTGACCCAAGAACGCTATGCATCGATGTGGACCCGCATGAGCAAGACCAGTACGGTTCTGCTTAAGGAAATCGACCTTGACCTGACCTGACAGTCAACGCCTGTCAAGGCACAATCGATCTGCCCCCATCGACATTCACGACCTGCCCGGTCAGAAATTCTGCATCTCGAACCAGAAACAACACGGTCTCGGCGATGTCAGTCGGGTTGCCCGCCCGTTTAAGGGGTGTGCGTGAGATCAGGCGTTGTTGGGCAATCTCATCGACGTCGCCCTCTGGCCACAGGATTGCGCCGGGCGCCACGGCATTAACGCGCACTGCGGGTCCAAGTTCCCGCGCCAGTGCACGGGTGAGTCCGATCAGGCCGGCTTTGGTGACGTTGTAAACCGGGTGGTTTTTGAGGGGTCGCTCGGCATAAATGTCAACCAGATTGATAATGCAGCCGCCGGATTCTGTCAGTGGACCTGCCGCTGCCTGAGAGAGAAAATACGGCGCTTTAAGGTTCACGCCGATTAGATCTTCCCATTGCGCGTCGGTGGTCTTGCCGACGGGGGTGGGGTAAAAACTCGACGCGTTGTTGACCAATACATCCAGCTGTCCGAATTCGTGGGTGGCCTGGCTCACCAGTTTCTCAATTTTTGCCGGATCCAGCAGATCTGTGCCGACAAGCAGCACAGAATCAGGTCGATGATGATGAAGCTCGGCCTGCAGTTCTCGTGCCGCCTCGGCAGACCCGTGGTAATGAATCACGAGATTCAACCCCTCGCGATGAAGGGTGCGGGCGATACAGGCTCCAATACGGCGAGCTCCCCCCGTGATCAGAGCCACCTTGTGTTCAAGGGATTTGCGGTTCGCATTCATGCTTTGGCTCACCCTACGGCGGTTACAATGGCGTGATAGTAGCAACCTCGGCACTTAAGGTGTATGACCGTGGTATCAAACTCTAATCAATGGCCGAAAAAACCGTGGCCTGAACCCGATCCAGAGGCCCTGGCACACAGTGCTCGCGTCGTTGAACGAGTACACACTGAGATCGAGCGTTGTGGCGGTGTGCTGCCATTTGACCGCTATATGGCGCTGGTGATGTACGAGCCGGGTCTGGGGTATTATGTTTCTGGTACCCGGAAGTTTGGTCGGCAGGGAGATTTTGTGACTGCGCCTGAGCTGGGATCCCTCTACGGTCGTTGCGTGGCCCACCAGGCGACACAGGTACTGGCCCAGTTGGATGGCGGATCATTGCTTGAATTTGGTGCCGGCAGTGGTGTTCTGGCTGCGACCGTGCTTGCTGAGCTGGCTGAGCGTGACAGGCTGCCGGCCGAGTATCTTATTGTGGAAGTCAGCCCAGCACTGCGTGCGCAACAGCAACAGACACTGGCCGGTCAGATCGAGCAGAACCCGGTCAAGGTCCGCTGGCTCGATACGCTGCCGGAATCTGGTTTCCGCGGTGTGATTCTGGCCAACGAAGTCCTCGACGCGATGCCGGTCATACGCTTTCGGGTTGCCGCAGAGGGACATATGACTGCTGGGGTGGTAGAGCGTAATGGACATCTTGACTGGTCGTGGAAGCGGGATCTTGCGCAGAACGGGCGTATCGATCGGTTGGTTAAGCAGTACGGTTTGGTAGCGGACTACACCAGCGAGGTAAATCCCAGCGCCGCGGCCTGGATGCAGACGGTGGGGCGGCTTCTTGATACTGGGCTGATACTCGTGATGGATTATGGCTATCCTGGCGCCGAGTACTATCATCCCGAACGTTCGGACGGTACGCTGATGTGTCACTACCAGCACCGTGCCCATATGGACCCTTTCTTATATCCCGGTCTGCAGGATCTGACTGCGCACGTCGATTTCTCCGCCATTGCAGCCGCAGGTCAGGTGGCAGGGCTTGATATCGCCGGATTCACCAGCCAGGAGGCATTTTTACTGTCCACTGGAGTCCTTGATCTGGTAGCGGATGCGTCATCCGGTCCAGTGGATCCGAAACTGAGTGCGGAACTCAAACAGCTGACACTCTCATCAGAGATGGGCGAGTCTTTCAAGGCACTGGCGATGGTCAAGCACATTGACACACCGTTGCTGGGCTTTTCCCTGCGCGATCGACGGATGGCCCTGTGATTGGCTTTAACGAGGCTGTCGGCCTCGGCCTGGTTCAGGGCATTACCGAATTCTTGCCGATATCGAGTTCTGGGCACCTAATCCTGGTGTCAGAATGGTTAGGCTGGCCCGATCAAGGCCTTGCCTTCGACGTTGCCGTTCACCTGGGCACGCTGGTTGCGGTGCTGATCTATTTTCGCCGGCGTGTGCTGGAGATTCTGTGTGGCTGGTATCAGCAGGTCATCGGCGGTCGTGTGACATCAGCGGGGCGTCTGGGTTGGCTGGTGGTGCTCGCGACCGGACCTGCGCTGATCGCTGGCGCCTTGTTGAGCCATGTCATAGAGAGTTTGCTCCGCAGCCCGATCCTGATTGGCTTCACCACTTTAGTCTTTGGGTTGGTGTTGTGGTGGGCTGATGCCAAAGGACGCGGGACGATCACCCTTGACGACCTCAAGTGGCACCACGCCCTGCTGATCGGCATCGCCCAGGCGATCGCGCTGGTGCCGGGCACCTCGCGATCGGGTATTACGCTGAGTGCTGGCCTGGCGCTGGGTTTAGGCCGCTCGGATGCAGCCCAGTTTTCGTTTCTAATGTCTATTCCAGTAATTGTGGCGGCAGGCACACTGAAGCTGAGTGACCTCAGTCAATCGGCGGTGCCGGTCGACTGGGTCGTGTTTGCTGTTGGTGTTTTGGTCGCGGCGGTAAGTGCACTCGCTGTCATCGCCGGATTTCTAAGGGTTATTGAGCGCGTGGGTGTTTTGCCGTTTGTGATCTACAGAGTGGCACTTGGGGTGCTGATATTTTTCTGGTTCTGGTAGATTGCTGAATTGGGTTATAGAAATAATCTGTCTGGAGGAAATATGAATACTGCAATTGTAGGGTGGGGACACATCCCATTTGGACGACGAGAAGACGATGTCGAATCAATGCTTTTGGAAGTTACCGGAGAGGCACTGGTAAGCGCCGGTGTGGGCGCATCGGATGTCGATGCCGTATTCCTGGGCTGGTTCAACGGTGGTATGAATGAACAGGACTTCGGGTCTTCTTTGGTTATGAATGGTTTTGAGGGACTGCGTTACAAGCCGGCGACCCGTGTCGAGAACGCCTGTGCCACAGGATCAGCGGCCATTTACCAGGGAAGGGACTTTATTGCGGCAGGGCGTGGCAAGGTGGTGCTCGTGGTCGGTGTGGAAAAGATGACGAATGTGCCCACACCAGAACTCAATCGTGTGCTGCTGGCATGTTCGTATCTTAAGGAAGAGGCGGGTGTGGCTAACGGGTTTGCAGGTATATTTGCAGACATCGTAGCCCTTCTGTCTCATCTGCTCGGCAAAAAACCACCACAATCCACCACAATGGCTGTGCCAACCCATGGGCACAACTGCATAAAGATTTGGGCTATGAGTTTTGCCGAACCGAATCCGAAAAAAATCCGGTGGTGGCAGCACCACTTAAACGGACCGATTGCAGCTTGGTCTCGGATGGTGCGGCGGCAGTGGTGTTGGCTGATGAAGACGTAGCTCGCGATCTACAACATGCCGCAAGGCTGCGAGCAAGTACCCAGGTGAACGATCTTCTGCCTATGAGTCGGCGCGACATGACATTTTTGGATGGTTGTGCCCGAGCCTGGCAGGGGTCACTGCAGGCTGCCGGCATGACGCTGAATGACCTGGATCTGGTCGAGACCCACGACTGTTTTACCATGGCCGAATTGATGCAGTATGAGGCTATGGGACTGACGGAACGCGGACGTGGTGCGCAGGCCGCGCTGGATGGCTGGACTGCAAAAGACGGGAAGCTGCCCGTCAATGTATCTGGTGGTCTGAAAGCGAAAGGTCATCCAATTGGTGCGACCGGTGTATCGATGCACGCATTGGCGGCTATGCAGGTTCTGGGCGAGGCTGGTGACATGCAGGTGTCGGGAGCATCGGTTGCGGGGGTATTCAATATGGGTGGCGCAGGGGTCGCCAACTATTGCAGCATTATTGAAGCGATGCACTGAGTAATCGCAACTCATTCATTGCGTCAAGTGGTATTACGCCACGCGATTTGGACCGAACCAAGCGCTGCCAGGCGACGTTTCCGGACTTCCCGTCCGCGCGCCCGGCCGTCAGTTGCGCTGCCCTCCAGATCACCGAAACTGAGTGCCGTCACGGCCTGCAGATAGGCCTGGAGCAGTTTGGTGCTCGGATAATTTGTCGCTAAACCCGTACCACGTCCCCGCGCATCGGCTTCGCAGGCGAGCGCAAAATCCTCGACCCGATCGGGGTTGCGAAATGCATCCAGTCGGTTGAGCAGTTTGAGCACAGTTTCAGGTCTGAGCGTATCGAGACGGTGCATCAGCAGGTGGTATTCGGTGACCAGCAGTGCCAGCCGGCGATAATCCGCCGGCACCCGCAGTCGATCACACATCTTCCCGACCAGTTTCAGGCCTCGCTTTTCGTGGCCGATGTGTTTTGGCCAGTGTTGCGGCGGCGTCGTGCCTTTACCAAGGTCGTGAACCAGGGCAGCAAACCGGATCTTGCTGCTAGTGCTCAACCTGGCGGCTTGCTCGAGCACCAGAAGGGTGTGTATACCGGCGTCGCCTTCAGGGTGGTGGGCCTGGGGTTGGGGCACACCGAACAGAGCATCGAGTTCAGGAAAGATAACGCCCAGAGCGCCGCACCGGCGCAGTGTGCGAAAAAATTCAGCCGGCTGGGCTTCGTTCAGTGCGCGCGAGAGTTCCTGCCAGATCCGTTCAGGCGTGAGCGTGCCCAGCTCGCCGTCAGTGACCATACTTTCCATTAGTGCCAGCGTTTCTGCTGCGACGCCGAACCCACGATCGTGGTAGCGGGCCGCGAACCTTGCTACGCGCAACACCCTCAGTGGATCCTCGGTGAATGCGGCTGATACGTGTCTTAGCACGCCGGCTGCAAGGTCAGTCGCACCCCCCCACGGGTCGATCAGTATTCCCTGCCGGGAGCGGGCCATGGCGTTGATGGTGATGTCCCGGCGGGAAAGATCATCCTCGAGCGTGACATCGGGGGATGCGGCAGTCTCAAAACCGCGATACCCCGGGCCGGTCTTTTTCTCGCGCCGTGCCAGCGCATACTCCTGATGGGTTGTGGGATGCAGGTAAACCGGAAAGTCCCGGCCAACCGGTGAAAATCCGAGCTTCAGCATGGTATCTTCACTGGCACCGACCACCACCCAGTCAAGGTCGGTGCTGGCATCACCGAGTAACTGATCTCGAACGGCACCACCGACCAGATAGCACTCGAGTTGTTCGGCCGGGTCTGTCATACGCAGGCTGCTAATGGGAATACTGATTACAAAGATCAACGCTATTATGCCTTGCAGGGTAGGGTTTACCCCGAACGATGGCAATAAAAGTACCGGACGTGCTGTGCTGCTGTTGCTGCTGATCGCGCTTGGGTTGCCCGGTTGCGCTTTGCCGGGGTATTACGCCCAAGCGGCGCGCGGGCAGATCTCGTTACTGTGGCGGAGTGAACCGATTCACTCCGTGGTCAGCGATCCAAGTGTGTCGGCGTCGCGCCGTCGACAGCTGATGCTGGCGAGTCGGATCCGCCAGTTTGCAGTCGAGCAACTCGCATTGCCGGATAACGCGAGTTACACCCGTTTCGTTGATGTCCAACAGCCCTATGTGCTCTGGAACGTATTTGCGGCGCCGATTTTTTCGACAGAACCGGTTACCTGGTGTTTTCCAGTCGCAGGTTGCGTCGCCTATCGCGGTTATTTCAGCCGTCAGGCGGCGTTTAGGTTTGCCGAGCAGATGAGACAGAAGGGCTACGATGTCAGTGTAGCTGGCGTCAAAACCTATTCGACCCTGGGGTGGTTGCCTGATCCTGTGCCCAACACAATTCTGGACTTGGCTGAAGAGGATCTGGCTGGACTTCTGTTCCACGAACTGGCCCATCAGGTGATTTATGTGACCGACGACACCACGTTCAATGAATCCTTTGCCACACTGGTCGAACACGAAGGGGTACGACGATGGTTAGCGCGGTCGGGCAGACAGGCGGATTTTGATGCGTTCGAAGATCGCAGCCGCAGGCGCGACGAGGTGATCAAACTGGTGCTAGCCCATCAGGCGCAGCTGGCGGCAGTGTATGCTGAAGGCCTGAGTCCCTCGATCATGGCGCAACGCAAATTGCAGCGGCTGGCTGCGTTGCGGCAGTCGTACCTGGACCTGCGGTCAAGGGGTGGAGGTGGCCCGGGCTGGGACGCCTGGTTTTCCCAACCGCTGAACAACGCACATCTTGCTGCAATTGGTGCCTACTATGACCTGGTACCCGATTTTCGGCGACTCTTTAATGCGGTGGACCAGGATTTTGAAGCCTTCTACAACACCGTCGAGCGTATCGCCGATGGGCCCAAGCAGGGTTACCGCAGTGCCCTTGCAGTCCTGCCGTAGGCTTACAGGCCATACCAGTTGGCGCTTTTAGCGGTGGCTGTGGGTGACCTGGGTCTGACGCCCCTATCGTCAGGTACTGGTGGCAGTGCCTGGATCGCCGTAGCGGTTTCGGTAGGCCTCCAGCGCATCGAGATGTTGTTTAAGATCCGGTGCCGAGCGAAGGTGTTCAATCAGCGTGCTGAAGCGGGCAATCACATGGACTGGCAGACCGTAGCGCCCACGAATCTGCGTGATTGCAGACTGGCCTTGGTCCGAAACGATCTCTTCACGGTCCAGTGCAACAATCACAGCTGCTGCCTGGGCGCCGGCCGATTCGATGATGTCCACCGACTCACCGATAGCGGTACCTGCAGTGATCACATCATCGATGATGACAACCCGGCCGGTGAGTTGTGCACCGACAACGGTGCCGCCTTCACCATGGTCCTTAACCTCTTTTCGGTTGTAGGCAAAGGGTACGTTGCGCCCATACTGGTTGTGTAGCGCCGCCGCGGTGGCCGTGGCCAGTACGATGCCCTTGTAGGCAGGCCCGAACAGCATAAAATTGTCAGGTTCGTTTTCGCATAAAACAGCCGCATAAAACCCTGCCAACTGGGACAGCATGGCACCCGTGCAAAACAGGCCCGCGTTAAAGAAATAGGGACTGACGCGGCCGGATTTGAGGGTAAACTCACCGAACCGTAAGACCCCGCTGTTGATGGCAAATTGCAGGAATTGCTGTTCTCTATGGGTCATTTTAAGGCTAACGCGGTTAATTACCGATTCTGGGGCGCCTGGGTGAGAATAATAACGCTGAATGTTAACGGGATACGAGCCGCAGCTAGAAAACAGTTTTTCGACTGGTTGCCGATACAAGATGCGGATGTGGTATGTTTGCAGGAGACCCGCGCCCAGCCG
>JYMV01032653.1_pt1 | contig 13548 bp, 9 predicted proteins | sample 338911 | NCBI WGS metagenome assembly JYMV01 (sample SAMN03354496, study PRJNA234377) | hydrothermal vent metagenome | biome: Deep sea; feature: Hydrothermal plumes at the Eastern Lau Spreading Center, Western Pacific Ocean; material: Seawater | place: Tonga | collected 2009 | depth 2000 m m
GCTTCTGATTTATCATTATCTGGAAAATTGAATTGGCAAATAAATTACCAGTTCAATTTGAAAACAGGCTTTGAGTACAATTACAATACAATCCGACAATATTATGACTATCGTTTCACGGCTCTTTCAACATCGAACCATGAATTTCAAGATCGGAATATGCATGAGACGATAAACCCGATCCAATTTGCTTCATTTGTACAAGTTAAAATGGAATTTGAGAGTATGATAATCAACCTTGGGCTCAGACACGATTTCTTTAATCCCAACTTTGAATGGTTCGATGAACATAGCACATATAATCCAGCAATCAATACAGCATTTGATGAATCATTAGATCCGGATGGAAATCAAATTGATTCACTAGGCAATATTCAATATGCATTTGAAAATATTTTATACCAGCACCGTGCACCCGTCTCATCACATCAAATGATAAGCCCCAGAATCGGTGCTTCATTTCCTATCAATGATAATACTGTCCTGCATTATAATTACGGACACTATTATCAGTTACCACCAATTAGCCGTATGCGCTACTTCAAATATTTTCGCCCTACACCATTATTAGAACAAATAATTGAAGAGAATAAACTCGCCAAGGAAGAAGGTCGAGAACCCGAACATATTCCTTCTTCTGGTGTAGATCATGAACGTGTTATTTTTCTCAATGTTGATGAACTCCCTCCTCAAAAAACCCACATGTTTGAAGTTGGATTAAGACACAACTTTAGAAATTTGGCATACCTTAATCTCGTTGCATATTACAGAGATATTTATAATCAAACTGAAGAGCTGATCGGACTTTTTGATAAAAGCTGGTACGGTTGGGACCCTTTTAAAAATAAATCAGCAAATGTGATCATAGACACACCATTACATGGTGATTACGGTGATTCCCGGGGAATCGAAGTTGAAATCAGAACTTTGTTTTCAGACCGAATTACCCTTGATATGAATTACAGTTTTTCAAAAGCTACCCACGGAAGAGCATCTCCTCACAAAGTTACTTTCGACTCCACGGGTACACCTACATATGCATGGTATGATGAATATTCGACGAGAGGTTACAAATCACTAGTCATTGAACGACAGTTCAGTCGTCCTCACATCCTGAGATTAGGTTTGAATTATAATTTTGGAAAATCTATAAAAAATCTCCTTTTATCTGGACTTAATGTGAGTATGATGTATAGATACACTTCAGGACAGGCATTTACTTATTTAGATGAAGATGATCCACCTACGACCTATGACAATCATCGCTACCCAGGAATACATTTATCAGATCTGAAAATTGATAAAACAATTCAATTACACAATAACGTGCGGTTCTCAACTTTTGTCCTGATCTCTAATCTATTCAATCAAAAAAATATTAAATCGATGGGTGATACCAGTTTTGATCCCGAGGTTATTCCCCAATTCATCGAAAATGGAGAGCCCACATTAACAGATGTATTTGGGTATGATATGAGTTGGTCTATCTGGTATCCACCACGAAAAATAGAAATTGGATTGAAATATGAATTTTAATCACATTAAAACAATACACGTGTTTTTGTTTGGCCTTATTAGCATAATTGTGGCCCAAAACAGAACCCCCGACTTTAGGCTTCACGACCGAGGTGAAATATGGGACACAATGAACGATGACGGCACTCATGGTTCCCATCCATTGAAACTAGGTGATTATTATCCAAGTATGGATTGGCCTGCAGGGCCACATGCATTAAATCATCCTTGGGAACAGAGGTCCTATCTCTATAAAGCTGGTGTATGGATGGGAGGTGTTGTCAACGGCAATGTTTTTTTGACTAAAAATGGCCCTGATGAAGTTGATAATGGCACATTTAATGAAATGGATGAACAGGTCAATTATGTCGAATCAATGGAATTTGACACCACCAAGGCGGAGGAAATCATCACTGCTGAATGGACAACGACCCAAAATATCAATGTTGTTCGGACAAGCCGTGCATGGAGTTTTAGAGAATTAAATGATTTCATCATTATTACTTATGATTTACAAAACCTAAATGATTATACTATTGAAGATTTCTATTTTGGCTCAATATTTCTTTTACGTCCCAGCCTTCAAGATTATAATAGCCATAATGGTTGGAATGATGCTTTGAGTCGGATGGATGATATTGTTGGTATTGATGAAACTCAAAAGATGATCTATGCATACGATGGCACGGGGTCGTATGACTTCTCTGCTGGTGTTGGAAATTGGGATGGAAGTAATCTTCTAACCCATGGATTTGCTGGGTTTGCCTGTTTAAGTGCGCCTGTATCTATTTTAGGTCAGGAACAGCCAGGAAGTATGTTTATTACAAACTATCTTGTTAATGGAAGTCAATTAAATCTCTCGACCAACTCACAAGAAGACCTTTACAATATCCTGTCAGGTTCAGATCATTCTTTAGCTACAGTTTCTGGAGATACGATCGATCCTTTCACCATGATGTCATTTGGACCTTATACTTTATTATCTGATGAATCAATTTCTATTACAATTGTTGAAGCAGTGGATGGGCTGGACTATGAAGATGTCATTGATCTTGATGGCAGTGAAATGAACAATATACAAAATCAATATATCAATCAGGGCTTAGATTCGTTGAAGATTGCAATTCAAAGAGCTAGAAATTTATATGAAAATAATTTTGTTACAGCATACCTGCCACCACCTTCCCCGCCGAAAATTGAGCTTATACCATCTCCTGCGGAACAAACCATTTCAATTGTTTGGGAGCCTATTGAAGATCTCTGGATAAATCCAAAAACAGGAAGAATGGACATTGAAAAATATATCGTATATAGAAGCGACAGGGCATTCATTGGTCCATGGGAAGTCATCAAAAGACGAATAAGAGTAAGGAAAGAACTGGACGTCAATGCCTATTTGGATGTAGAAAATAACAGATGGAATTACAATGACAGGGATATAAGCCTGGGGGTGTCATATTTTTACGCTGTCACTACCATGGATAGCACAGGAAGAGAAAGTTGGTTTACAAACAGAAATGAAATTCCATTACAAGCAATCAGTTTACCCGCAGAAACCGCACTAGACGTAGTTGTATTTCCTAATCCATTTAAACGGGTGTCTGGTATCCCTACTGTTGGGCAAGAGAATACGATTATATGGACGAATCTCCCAACGCCCTGTGACGTTTATATTTATACTTCCAGTGGCGAGATGATAAGACATCTCGTCCATGAGGATGAATCTGGTGATGCATTTTGGGATCAAAGAACAGACTCTAGACAAATAACTGCACCAGGAATATACTATTGGGCTGTCACATCCAAGGTTGGAGATGCAAAAGGAACTTTGTTGTTAATCAAATGAAGAAACTTATTATAATATTTTTAGTAAGATTTCTCTTTGCCCAATTAGATTACGGGTTTGATTTTTCTAAAAGCGGGTCTGCAGGATTTCAGTTTTTAAAGATTGATATTGGTGCAGGCCCAACCGGAATGGGCGGCGCAGCTATATCATTAGTTGATGACGGGAATGCAATCTTTTGGAATGTTGCTGGAATAACGGGGATTGATAGACTCCATTTCTCTGTTTCTGACAATGATTGGTTAGTAAACTCAAAAATTCAAACGGCAGTTCTCGCTAAACGATTCAAAGATAATGTATTCGCAGTGAGTCTCATTAGCTTTAGAGTGGAATCATTTGAAGAAACAACAATCCAGGAACCTTACGGTACAGGTCGAATGGTAAATGCTGGTGATGATTTGTTTGGATTGGCTTATGGTAGAAACTTTACAGACAAATTAAGTTTAGGTATCCAACTAAAATATGTGAATGAAATCCTTGACGATTACAGCTTCAGTAATGTAATGGTAGATGTTGGTTCACTTTATAAGACTGGATTCAGAAATTTGGCGTTGGCATTTGTTTTTCAACATTTTGGTCCAGATATTTCTCCAGTCAATAAAAAATTCCGATCACCTCTCCTTTTTAAAATTGGCGCTAGTGATTATTTATTCAAATCTAACACCAGCATACTTACATTGGGACTTGATCTGGTTCATCCCATTGATGGTGAAGAATTCATTAATGCTGGGCTAGAGGGTTCAGTTCTCAATACATTGAATTTGCGTATTGGTAATCAGTACAATCGGGATTTATTGAATTTTTCCTATGGTTTAGGTCTAAATGAAATTAAAATGTTTGGTGGCATTGTATTTTCGATGGATTATAGTTTTTCTACATTAAATAATATATTCAGTGATATCCATAGAATTACTTTTGGGATTAAGTTTTAAAAATGTCCGTTTTACGTATAACCATTTGTTTATCTATTTTTCTTTTCATACTTTGGTTATTCATACCATATAACTCAGGTCATGCTTATGATATTGAATATTGGCCCGTAGGAGGCTCATCTAATGCCAATTTTGACTCAGCTGTTGAATTCAATAAAACATCAACCTTCAAGGTCAAATCGACCCCCATCCCTTGGACAGAACACGAAAAAAAAATATTAACTGCTATTTTAAGTGGAACTCCACCCGATATAATTAGTCAATTTTCTCCGTTAAAAATGTGGGCCAGTCGCAATGCTTTAATCCCTTTGGACAAATACATTCAAAAGGATGATTATGATTCTACTATTTTTTTTAAATCGCTTTGGAAAGAAATGAAGTGGGATGGGAAAATTTATGGAATACCAATCAATACCACTTCATTTGCATTCTTTTATAATAAAGATATATTTGATGAGTTTGGAATAACAATTCCTCCGGAAAATTGGAAAGAAGTAAGAAAAATTTCAAAAAAAATAACCAAAAGAAATCAAAAAAATATGTTAACCCAGGTGGGATATCTTCCAACTTACGGAAACCTTCGCACCTCAAATGTTATCGCGTGGCAATTAGGCCAAGAATTTGTTTCTAAGGATGGACGTAAGGTTCGATTTAACACTCTTGAAATGAAAAAAAGTTTTTCATGGGTTCGTGATTACATTCATGAGATTGGACTAAATGACGTACTTGAGCTAATGGGAACCTTTGGGGTGGCGGATCAACATGGATTCATTTCCGGTAAAGTAGCAATGATGATTCTTGATAGTAGTTTCCCAAAACTAATTAATACATATAATCCGGATTTGAATTATGGAGTAATAAATGTCCCTAGTTTTGAAAATAGCGAAAGTGTTTCCAGTTCTGGTACATGGTGGGCAGGCATTCCTAGAAATGCAAAAAATCCAGAGAAAGCATGGGAATTTATGAAATTCTTAGCCAGCACCGACTTTCAAATTGAATACCTCGAAAAATCAACTGAGAGTTTATTCTCTGCAAATAGGGAGGCGGCCTATCATCCAGAATTTTTAGTCGAAAAAAATTATAAAGTTTTTTTAGATCAAATGCAAAGAAGTAAATCTCCTAGTATCATCCCATTGGCTCATGATACATTCTGGCGGGAATATACTCGTGCGGAAGAAAGAATCATTCGGAATATTTCGACGATGGAAAAAAATCTAGTAGAAGCAGAAAAACGGATTCAGACAGAGTTGGATAAGTCATTTCGATATTATGATTATGTCACTCGCAAATTGCAGAATTAATTATGCCTAAACGATTTCTCATTTTCATTTTTCTTTCCCCTTGGATAATTGGTTTTGCCACCTTTGGGATATATCCATTCATGATGTCCCTTTATTACAGTTTTTGCCAATACGATGTTTTACAGATCCCAATGTTTATCGGGTTGGAGAATTATAAAACCATATTAACAAAAGATCCTTATTTTTGGATATCAATAAAAAATACTGCCTATTATACTTTTTTCAGGGTACCACTAAATATCATTGGTTCCCTACTGCTGGCCATTCTATTAAACCAAACGGTAAAAGGGATTCGAATTCTAAGAACGATTTATTTTTTACCGTCCATTATTTCAGGGGTAGTCCTTTCTGTGATCTGGATGTGGATTTTTAATCCCCAGATTGGACTAATAAATATTATTTTAGGATTTTTTGGTTTAAATGGTCCTTTATGGCTTCAGGATCCTCAATGGTCGAAACCAGCGTTGATCATCATGAGTCTTTGGAGTATTGGGGGTGGTCGCATGCTTGTTTTTCTAGCTGCGTTACAGAATATTCCAAAACCTCTTTATGAAGCGTTTGAAATGGATGGTGGAAATATATACCAACGTTTTTTTCATATTACATTGCCAATGATCTCCCCTGTAATTTTTTTATGGTCTATAATTGAGGTCATTGCATCTATGCAGGTCTTCACAGAAGCATTTATTATGACCAAGGGCGGGCCACCCTATTTTATAACCTTTATCTATATAATAAAGCATTTGAAGATTTTAATATGGGATATGCATCTGCGTTGGCTTGGATCCTTCTTGCGATAACTCTCTGTGTGACCCTAGCTCAATTTCACTTATCTAAACGCTATGTCTATTATGAAGGTCAAAAGTGAAACGCATAAAGAATAATACAATTCCCATTATTTTAGTTTGCGGTGCGTTTATTGCATTAATGCCAATATTGTGGATGATTTCAACATCTCTAAAAGACAGTAACTCCATTTTTAGTTTTCCACTAAAAATTATACCCGATCCAGTACATTGGGAAAATTATTCAACTATCTGGAAAAGTATGCCCCTAGTTCAATATTTTAAAAACTCAATTTTGATCACAGGCTTAACAATTATTGGAACTGTTTTTTCTAGTGCTCTTGTTGCCTACGGTTTTTCAATACTTGAATGGAAAAATAGAGACAAAGTCTTCATTTTCATTATTTTTACGATGATGATTCCATTACAAGTTATAATGGTTCCTGTTTTTGTGATTTTCAAACAGTTGGGATGGCTAAATACATTTAAACCTCTGATCGTTCCTGCATTCCTAGGTGGCGGTGCATTTAATATTTTTCTTTTCCGCCAGTTTTTTCTAAATATACCACGAGAGATTATCGATGCTGCAAAAATGGATGGATTATCTCACTTTCAAATATTTAAAGAAATTGCTCTACCTATTTCCAAACCTGTCATTGCAACAATAAGTATTTTAACCTTTATGTTTACATGGAATGATTTTATGGGACCTCTAATCTATTTGTCTGATCAGATCAAAGGTACACTTGCGTTAGGAATAATGATGTTTGTGGGGCAACACCAGACGGAGTGGGGTGAGCTTATGGCTGTATCAATCTTGATGATGCTACCTATGCTAATTGTCTTTTTCGTTTTTCAGAAATATTTTATCCGCGGTTTAATGATTGGCGGCAGTAAATCCTAATGGAGAGATTATAAATAATGATACCTGATGTTGATTATTATAGAAGTTCTGAACTCAATCATGACCTAAATAGCCATTTTAATCCACCGGGGCTAACAAATTTTATTGGTGTTGTCCAAGTGGACAATGATTTAACTGGAATTAGGGGATTGAATTTCCCCCCATTTAGTACATCAATTAATCGGACCTGTGGTCTTTATTTGGATGGAGTCTATTTCCCTTCAAAAAACATTCCTGTCACTTTTCAATGGAGACCTGACAAAATCATAAGAAAAACAACTGTAGATGGAGTTGAATACAGAACAGATACGATGTTAGTCCCAAATAAGAACGCGTTAATGATGAAAATATCAGCGTTAAATCGGTCAGGAGTTGATGTAAAAAAACAGCTAAAACTTCAACTAAATGGAGGAGTTACTAATAATACAGTAGATTGGGCGAATTGGATTCCTCCAATGGAAGGGGACAACCTGCAATCCATTGACAATTCAAGAAATTTAATTATTTATTCTTCCCAGAAAGGTGATGCGCACCTATTGCAGGGAATTTCAGGTGGTGTAGAAAATATTAATCGCTTTGGAATTGTAAAGTTATTTGAGATTCCTTCTGGCGAAAAACGGGAATTTTATTTTTTTGCAATTTTAGATGATAGTGTTCAAAAAGCCCGACAACTTTTTGATGAATTGAATAAGGATAAAGAGTCATTGCTTGATTATAATGAAAATAATTGGAACCAAGAAATAAAGTCAATATTTGATAAGGATGATTCTAATTACAGTGGTTGTTTGCCTGTGCTAATAACGGAAAATAAATCGTTAGAAAAATTATATCATATGGGCATCATGGGTGTTGTTTATTTTCGCAGAGATAATCCGATTTCCTGTATGGGAAGGACTTACGATACTTTGATGCCTAGGTATTGGCAGACTGTTACATTTATATGGGATTATTATTTAAGCGGAATGGTGCATGCCATGTTAGATCCAACAGTAATGAAAAAATATCTTGAGAAATGGATGAGTATGGATATCCATACCTGTTTTGGATTGGAATATATTTCTGGGAAAACAGTCGGCCCCTGGTATGCAATCAATGACCATGCCATGGTTATGATGATCAAACAATATTTACAATGGACTGGGAATTATAAGTGGCTTGATTCTAAGGCTGATAATGAAAAGACAGTTATGCAATTTCTTCATGATTATGTATATCAATACAAAATATTTTTATCATCGAATGGATTAGCAGATTACGGTGGCATATATAATCTATTAGAATGTGTCAGCACCTACGTACACGAGGTTGCCAGCCTGAATGCGGCGAATATCGCCAATTTACAGTATGCTGAAGAACTTTACAAAATGGTGGGAAACGATGAACAATCAGCTATTGCGTCTGATGCCGCCAATGAAATTTTTAAAAACTTAAATGATCTTTATTTAGATGGGAAAGGTTACTGGAATGCTCGCCAGCCTGATGGAACATGTGTTGAAGTGAGACACGCATATGACTTCTTTACAGTCATGAATACCGTCGGACATTTGCTTCCTGATAAACAGAAACAAGAAATGGTGTCCTTTTTTATAAATGAGTTAAAAACAGATAAGTGGATGCGTGCCCTCTCTGAATCAGATAATGATGCAATGTTTAGTTTAAGACCAGACCATCAATGGAATGGTGCTTATCCGGCTTGGCCATCTCAGGCATTACTTGCTCTTATTCACGCTGGAGAACATGACGTAGCTCTAAACTGGGTCGAGGGATTGGCGGAGACCGCAAATCAAGGTCCATTTGGGCAAGCGCACTTTTCGGAAACGATTATGGGTATGGATGCTGGTGGTGCACGAAAGTCATCTCCAGAACAACCATGGATCTGTGACTGGACATGCTCATCAAATGGGAATTGGGTTGATGTAGTTTTAAGAGGGTTTGCGGGAATAAATCCTTCAATAAATGGGCAATTAAATGCCAACCCAATCATGAAAGATTTAGAATTATATGGCATCTCTCACCATGATAGGATGTATGATTTAACCAAAGATGGATTAAATAGAAAGTCTAAATGAGAATAGGCATTGAGTTCGGTGGTACTCATATAAAAATGGGGATTGTATCAGATGACGGGATAGTTGTTCGTTATAATGAAAAAAAATTGGCAGACCTTACTGATTCTGAAGGTATAGTCCAATCGCTGAAACAGGCCGTATATGATTTTATCGGGGATGAAAATATAGAAAAGGGCGGTATTTCCGCCAAAGGGTTGGTAGATACGGATAAAGGGCAGGTGATTGATGATGTTGGAGCCGGTCGTCTTTTGATTGGTGTACCGCTCTGTGAGATCTTTTCAAAAAAATACAATGTTCCATTTCAGATGGATAATGATGCCCGGTGTTACGCTTGGGGCGAATGGAAATTTGGACAAGGAAAAGGTTCCAAGGTGTTTACCTGTATGACGTTAGGGACTGGTGTCGGATGCGCTTTAATACACAATGGTGAAATTTATTATGGTAGCGATCCTCTGGGAGGAATATTAGGAGGACATATAAGCATAAATAAAGATGGTCCAGAATGCAATTGTGGAAACAAAGGCTGCCTCGAGCTTTATTGTTCCCAAACTGGATTATTGCGAATATTTGAAAGAACAATACCTTCAATTTTGTCGAATGATGACCCAATTAAATCTTTTTTTAATATGGTCCGCCAAGGCGAAATGTTCTACAATAAAATTTTTAATGCCTTTATAAATGATCTGGCTATTGGTCTGGTTAATATCATTCATACTTATAGTCCGGAAGTGATCGTTTTAGGTGGAGGAATAATGAAGAGTGCCGACATTATTCTTCCACCATTGCAAAAATATGTAAAAAAAATGGCGTTCACTGTTCCCCGAGGAAGATGCGTAATTAAATCCTCAGAACTTGGCAACCATGCACCTATTCTGGGTGCAGCTTTTCATCCCAAACTGGAAAAATAATGAAAGACCCATACCTGAACTCGATACCGGCCAATGCATCAGATTACCCACGTGGTCTATACGATTGTTTTCCAGCATTTCCCCTTAATGAGAATTTGATTTCAACTGGATATATAAGCCTTGTTAAACATATCAAAAAGGAAAATCATGCCGGAAAACGAGTTTTTATCATTGACGGATATATTGGTGTGGATTGGGGTCATTTTCAGAAATCAATCGCTGCGAGTCTTAAATCAACTGAACTAAAAGTCACCTGGATTGATTTCCAGGATTGTTTGAAACCGGAGCCAGATATTTTACGACACATTGAGGGTTTTCTCGGTGGTGAAGATCCATTATGGGGAACCCATTTTCCATTTGGTTTGGAAGGATTTTTTAATGCAAAAAAAGTCGCCAACGCCCGGATTCTTGCTGCCACAGCCAAAGAATACGAATCGAACAACCTGTTAATAATTTATGGCGTTGGTTCCAGCCTAATTGAAATCTGGGATACACTATGGTACATTGATATTCCAAAAGATATTATCCAGGAAAAAGCAAGGAATGGTCGATGCCGTAACATTGGTAATCCTGTTGATATGTCCTTTGGTTATTTTTACAAGCGTTCCTATTTCGTGGATTGGCCTGCACTGAATCGCACCAAGAGGAAACTCCTTCCCGATATTGGCCTTCTGGTTGATATACAAAATGAAAACAATCCAGCATCCATGAGAGGTGATGATTTTCGAAATGCCTTACACATTTTGTCGGAAGCTCCATTCAGAGTAAGGCCTTGGTTCTACCCCGGACCTTGGGGCGGAAAATTTATGCAAGGACACATGGGACTGGATCCAGACCAGCCCAATTTTGCATGGTCATTTGAATTAATAGCTCCAGAAAATGGAATTGTTTTAGAAAGTTCAGAAAAATATTTGGAATTCACTTTTGATTTTCTCATGTTCCAAGAAAATGAGCGTGTATTAGGTAAAAAAACGGCAAAACGATTCCAGTATGAATGGCCAATAAGATTAGACTATTTAGATACAATTGATGGCGGAAACTTATCTACCCAATGCCATCCCAGACCAGATTTTATACGTAAGAATTTTGGAGAAACTTTTACACAAGATGAAACTTATTACATTTCTGTAGCGAAGGAAGGTGCTCGCGTTTATCTAGGACTTAAAGAATCAAGTGATCCTCAAGAATTCAAACAAGCACTTATTGATTCTCATCAAAATGGTAACGAAGTGGATATTGATAAATACGTGCATTCCATCGAAGTTGGTCCACATGATCTTATCTTAATTCCGAACGGCACTGTACATTGTAGCGGTGAAGGGAACCTTGTGTTAGAAATTAGTGCAACCCCTTACATTTTTACTTTTAAGATCTATGACTATTTACGTCGAGATCTAAATGGAAATTTGAGGCATTTAAATATTGAGCGGGCATTTGAAAACATACGATTGGAGCATACAGAACACTTTATCAATAACAATTATATCTCAAAACCAAAATTGATTTCTGAAGGAAATGGGTGGAAAGATTATGAATTATACAATCGACCAGAAACTTTTTATAACATCCACAGAATTGAATTTGATAAGAAATTTTCCTTAAATCTTAAGAATCGTGCCTTTGCAATGAATCTTGTGGAAGGAAGAGAGATCAAAATTGAAACTGGGAGTGGTCATGTTGCAAGATTAGCATTATATGAAACTATCATCATCCCTGAAGCAGCTAAAACAATCAAAGTAAAAAATCTCTCTGATGTTCATTCAAAAATTGTTTACACCTATGTACGCCTATCCTCACTAACAACCAAATTAAATGATCCAATAAAATAATTGTTATGAAGCGGATAGTTCGTTTAACAATTTTAGGTTTTTGTACCTTTTTGATTTCAGGATGTTATTTTGATGAAATAAATCAACCGGACAATGCCCAGCAAAATGAGAATATTCAAATTGTATTAAATATAATTGATCCTTTTGTACCAGAACCCAATCCTCATAAGGGAGTAATTTGTGTATTGGTGCCGACTGACTGGGAATTCATATCAGGGAATTATTCTTTTGGAGGGAATGGAGGATCCCTGGCATTTTCAGAAGAGTGGGCAGATTCAGCTGAAAACTGTTATCCAGCACAATTGATTCATGATGATATGCATTGGGTTGGCATGATTTCTGATATAGGGTATGCTTATGAGGATCCAATTGAAATTTTAGTTAACATAGAATTCAGAGTTGGTTCTCTAACTGGGTGCTTTCCCATCGGTTACATTGCTACTAAAGCTACACCTAATTTGATTTGTTCAGGAGTACAATCCTGGGCTCCTATTTCCTATCCCCATCCTATTCAAATTGAAACAACTGATGATTGTAATTCAATCACAGGAGTTGCAGAAGAAAATTGGTCCGAGCTTTTTCATCGCTATGAGGGCTGGACGGGTGCAGATGGTATTTATTCAATACCTTTCAACGGAAACGAACAATATAGTGAACTTAATAATAAAACATTATTTGTTTTTAGTGACACATTTATAGGAAACGTTGATTCTACGACAGGAGAAAGACTTCCGCCAACCCACCTTATAAATAATACATATGCAGTTATGGATGGAAATACACCTGTTAATGAAAATATTGATTTTTATTACCATCATGACACAGATGGGAATCCCACTACCGTATTTATTCCTAGTACTGAAAACAGTCAAGAGGGAGACTGGTACTGGTTGATGGATGGAATTTCAATTAATGATCGATTTTATTTATTTGTTTTAAGAATGGACCATGGAGATGACGGACAACAGGCTTTTGCTATTGCAGGAGTTTCTCTCATTTCCTTTGACCTTACGGAAAATTATGAAATATCCAACCTCGAAGAGGTGGATACACCCCTATTTTACGAAGATCCTGAAGGTTGGAGTGTCGTGTATGGTCAAGCGATATTATCAAAATTGGCAGAATCTGGAAACCCTGACCCCGATGGATATATCTATTTTTATGGTGTAAAGGATGGGATTGGATCAAAAGAAATGACAGTGAGCAGAGTTCCCGAAGAATATATTGATAACTATTTATTTTGGGAGTATTGGGATGGCAATGCATGGTCTCCTGATATTTCTGACAGTTATTCCATAACTCAAAATATTTCCCAGGAATTTAGTGTGTCCCAGATTTCGCAAGATCTTTACATTGCTGTTTTCCAATTGAATGGAGTTGGCGAGGAGGTAGCCTATAGGTTAGGAAGCAGTGTTATTGGCCCGTTTGGGTTCTTCAATAAAGTTTGGTCTACTCCAGAATC
>JYMV01000792.1_pt1 | contig 13544 bp, 12 predicted proteins | sample 338911 | NCBI WGS metagenome assembly JYMV01 (sample SAMN03354496, study PRJNA234377) | hydrothermal vent metagenome | biome: Deep sea; feature: Hydrothermal plumes at the Eastern Lau Spreading Center, Western Pacific Ocean; material: Seawater | place: Tonga | collected 2009 | depth 2000 m m
AAAATCTAATTTACGATCATCACTGGTAAAGAGCTCTTTGACACCACGTCCTTCCGGTAGATAGCGCACTGGTTTATGACTAATCACGATCGAAAGCGGGACCACCGTGCCACGAGACCAGCTAGACATTTCATAAATATTTAAGGGAAACCTGTTTTTAAGCAAAATAATTTCCACAGGAACCGCTGGACAAACTTCCCATGAAATTTGTCCAAACATAGCGAGAAAAATTTTAGTAAATACTCGGGTACTTTTAATACCACCGTTTGCAAAAATAGCTTCGCGCGCTCGAATCATTTCTGGACGACTTTCGGGAATTTCCGCCAGCTTTAATGCCATGTAAGATTCTACTGTAGAGTTGATGTCACAAGGCCCCCCAAAATACAACGGCCAACTTCCATCCTCTCGTTGTGTCTGGAGGAGATAAGTGGTAATTTTTTTCTGCTTTTCTAAGTCAACCGTTTCGGTAAAGTGCATAAAAAAAATAAGTTCCGCCGTGATAGTGGCGTTTGACTCCAACTCATCGACCCAGTAACCCTCTTCTGTTTGCCGGGACAACAAAAAATCGCGCGATTTGTGTATTGCGGAATCTAACCTTTTATCAAAATTCATCGAGGTATTTTCTTGATTTTCAGTCACTGTAAAGGGAGAGGTTGAAAAATCGTTCATAAAATTTAAAGCTATTCCAGCATACTATTGATTTTAAATAGATAAACGACTTTAAGAACTGCTCGCTGGATAGGCCAAAGTTTGGAAGCCATGACTTGGAACGGCTAAAATAGCTTATTTAAAGTAAAAAATAAAGCTTTTACGATTTGGCGAGTTTGTTTAAAAGTATCGCACATGTATTACGTACAAAAAAATATGCTAAAAAATTATGAAACCAGTTGACATCAAGCCGTAATTTATCTAGTATTACAGGCTTCCATATTTACTTTGAACTCCCTGTTAAATCAAGCCGTTTAGCTTATGAAAACGATTTCATTAAATGTGAATACTGTAGATAAGAAGTGGGTTGTTGTAGACGCTGCTGATCAGGTTCTGGGTCGTATCGCGACTAAGGTTGCGGCCATCATTCGTGGAAAAACTAAACCCACCTTTACTCCGCATGTTGATTGCGGCGACAATGTGATCATAATTAATGCCGCTAAGGTGAAACTAACCGGTGCAAAATGGGATCAAAAAATTTATTACCACCACACCGGGTTTCCTGGTGGAATTAAGTCAGCCACGGCCAAAGAAATGAGGGAAAAAAAGCCCGCTAGTCTGCTAAAAAAAGCCATTCAAGGTATGTTGCCTAAAAATCGGCTGGGAAGAGTTCTGGCTGGCAATTTTCGAATTTATGACGACAACAAACATCCCCACGCCGCGCAAAATCCAGAGACCATTTCCATCTGAATCGTAGCGATCGGTGGTATTCAATAACTAACTGTAATCAATAAAAAAAACGGAAATCTACACTATGGGAAGCAACGGCGAAAAGTTTTACGCAACGGGTAAACGGAAACGAGCTATAGCTAAGGTATGGATCGAGTCTGGCTCTGGCAAAATTACTGTAAACTCTAAAGAAGTTAAGGACTATTTTATGCGTGATTCTCTAGTGATGAATGTTAAACAACCTCTTACTTGTACTAATACCGCAGAGTCTTACGATATTGTCGCTACCGTCATTGGTGGCGGTCTATCTGGGCAAGCTGGGGCATTCCGTCTAGGCGTGTCCCGCGCTCTCCTAGAAGCTGATTCCGAACATCGGGCAGCTCTCAAAAGAGGGGGCTTCCTCACACGAGATGCACGTGTTGTCGAACGTAAAAAATACGGAAGACCAGGTGCCCGCAAACGTTTCCAATTTTCTAAACGCTAACAAAAATTATCTACCCAGTTTCTATTCTGGGCATGCTAACGTTTCGGGAAAACATACTACCTCAAAAATCAGTTTCAGCTATTATATTAAACCGTTCAATACTACAATAGCCTTGGTCTTTGCTCCCTTATTTTAGGACTTACGCAAGGATTAAAGATTGCTATCTACAGGATAACACTATGGCAAAAATTGGTATCGCAGGTGCCAGTGGCTATACCGGGTTTGAGTTACTTCGCCTACTCACAAATCATCCAGATGCCGAAATCGTTTTTCTCACCTCTGAAACCTATCAAGGAGAAGACATCTCAAAGGTGTTTCCTTCTATCAGCGGATTTATCGATACAAAACTATCGTCAATTGAATCGGTATCGAGCGATACTTGCGACATTGTATTCCTTGCTCTCCCTCATACAACCTCTATGGAAAAGGTACCGGATTTTCTAAAGGGAGGCACTAAGGTCATCGACCTGAGCGCTGATTATCGACTAAAAGATCCTGCGGTTTTTGAGGAATGGTACTCGGTCCCGCACCAACAACCAGCACTGCTGAAGGATGCAGTCTATGGTTTACCGGAGATCCACCGAGAGAAAATTAAGCTCGCTCGTCTAGTAGCTAATCCAGGATGCTATCCAACAAGCATAACTCTCGCGCTAGCCCCCGTAGTAACGGAAGACTGGGTGGACTTATCTAGTATCATAGTTGATTCTAAGTCTGGCATCTCTGGTGCTGGACGCAAGGCCTCTCTTAACACCCAGTTTTCTGAAGTTAATGAAGGAGTTTCTGCCTATAACATTGCTGTCCACAGGCATACACCAGAAATCGAACAAGAGTTGTCAGCGTTAGCTAAAACTAATGTGCAGATATCTTTTTCACCGCATCTTGTACCAATGACACGAGGAATGCTAAGTACGGTTTATATCAATTTAAAACAAGATAAATCCGTTGAAAACCTAATTGAGCACTTTCAAAAGTTTTATGCAGAAGAGCCATTTGTTCGAATACTTCCATTAGGAGAGTATGCCAACTCTCATTTTACACTATCGTCCAATTTTTGTGATATCGGTGTACAGGTGGATAAACGCAACCGAAGGGCCATCATCACCAGCGCCATTGATAACTTAATAAAAGGTGCATCTGGACAGGCTGTGCAAAATATGAATCTCATGCTAGGAATTTCAGAAACAACCGGACTTAACTTCCCTGGTATTTTCCCCTAGATATATTCACTATGAAAAAAGAAACTGTAGGCCGAGGGTTCCGAATCCCAGGGTTTACCACGGCCGGTATTTTCTGTGGAATAAAAACCAACAAACAAAAAGACCTTGCTCTGATTTTTTCGGAAGAACCCTCTGTTGCTGCCGGTCTATTCACATCAAACCAAGTGGTGTCCCCCACCATAACCTGGTGCCAAGAAATTCTAAAAAGTTCGAAAAGGTTCCGCGCTATCGTGGTTAATAGCGGAAATGCCAACGCTTGTACAGGACCAAAGGGAATGGAAGACTGTAAATCTTTAGCCTCCAAGCTTTCACAGAAACTTTCGGTTGAACCAAAAGAAATTTTAATCGCATCAACAGGAATCATAGGTGTACCTTTACCAATAAATAAAATTGTAAAAGCACTCCCGGCTTTGTCTAGCAAGTTATCTCCTATCGGATGGGTTAGTTCAGCTGAAGCGATTATGACCACTGACTTAACTCCGAAATTTAAATCGCTTAGTTTCTACATTGGGAAAGATAAAATCACTATGGGTGGCATTGCCAAAGGATCTGGAATGATCCATCCAAATATGGCGACAATGCTTGCTTTCATTGCCACAGATGCCGCTATTGACAAAAAAACACTCGGTCGCGCTCTTAGAGAAGCAAATAATAAAACTTTCAACCGAATCACGGTCGATGGCGATACTAGCACTAATGATATGGCTATACTTTTAGCTAATGGTATAGCAGAAAATAAAAGTATTCGAGCGGGTAGTTCCGCCTACGACAAATTTGTCGAAAAATTAACCGAAATATGTTTATATCTTGCTCATAAAATTGTACTTGATGGGGAAGGAGCAACTAAATTTGTCACAATTCGTATACAAGGCGCAAAAGCAAAGACACATGCCCATCGGGTTGCGAAATCAGTAGCGACTTCATCTTTAGTTAAAACCGCTTTGTTTGGACAAGATCCAAACTGGGGAAGAATTATCGCTGCAGTAGGTTATGCTGGAGTACCCTTTAATCCGGATAAGGTTCAAATTTCACTCAACGGTTCTGTTCTATTTAATAATGGAGAGCCAGCAAATGGGGCTTTACAATCAACGCTTCGTAAAAAAATGAAGAGCAAAAACATTTCTATTGTTATCGACCTCAAATCAGGTATTCACTCGGGCGAGGTTTACACTTGCGATTTGTCTTATGATTACGTTCGCATTAACGCTGAATATACAACGTAAGGAGACTTCCAGCCATAACCTTCTCTTTAGTTAAGGGAATTTGATATGGTGAAAGTAAGGCGATCTAAATCACTCCGTATACAAGCTCTATATTAAACAAAAGGTACAATTTTTCTTTCTGGATGAGTCCGTTAAATTACAAATTAGGATTTTATTTAGAATTAACTAATAAAAAAATTAATTTTTTTCTAAAGATTTCTGGAAGACAAGCTGAATGGCGACACAAGCTGATCAAGAAAATATTAAACTCCATAATCTATGCTGTTTTCTCGCGTAGCATATCTTTTATAATTTTTTAGCTTATCCCAAATAATGCCACTTTTAAAAATTGTCAACTGCATGGATTCGGTACTCCGTAAAAAATGCCTGAAGGTTGAAAATATCGACGCGGCTTTGGTCGCTTTGACAGATAACATGATCGAAACTATGTATTCAGCTTCCGGTTTAGGACTGGCCGCAAACCAAGTGGGAGTATCCTCCGATCTTTTTGTAATCGATGTGGGTATTGAAAAAGAAAAACGTGATCCTGTCGTTATAATTAATCCAGTTATCACAGCTTCTGAGGATGAAATTATGGCTGAAGAGGGGTGTCTGAGTATTCCAGAAGTATTTGCGGAAGTTAAACGTTCTCAACGTGTCGAAGTCAAAGGTTATGACCTTAAGGGAAATGAATTACGTTACGAGGCGGAGGGTTTTCTTGCCCGAGCCTTTCAGCATGAAATGGATCATTTAAATGGTGTTCTATTCTGGGATAATCTGAGTAAAGTAAAACGAGATATACTGCAACGTAAGTTCAAGAAAAAACTTAAAGCAATAGAATCATGAACATTGTCTTTATGGGAACTCCCGAGTTTTCTCTTCCCACCCTACATAAACTTTATGAATCAGATCACGATGTTTTATTAGTAATTACTCAACCTGATCGACCCAAAGGGAGAGGTAGAGAATCAACTCCGCCGCCGGTAAAACAGTTCGCATTAGAAAAAAAAATCCCCGTACTCCAACCAATAAAATGTACAAATCTTGAGATTGTAAAAACCTTAGGTGCATTGAATGCGGATGTTTTTATTGTTGTTGCATTTGGTCAAATTTTAGATAAAAATTTGTTAGCTCTTCCGCATCATTTCTGTATAAATCTACACTCATCTCTACTACCCAAATACCGTGGTGCTGCTCCCATTAACTGGGCCATCATCAATGGAGAAACCGAGACAGGAGTTACCACTATGAAGATGAATGCCGGACTTGATACAGGTGATATTTTGCTCTCCAGAAAAGTTCCAATTCGTAATAAAGACAATGCCCAGTCTCTTCACGACACCTTGGCCCATCAAGGTTCCTCTCTTGTCATGGAAACATTAAACCAGTTGGATTCTGGGTCATTGGAAGCGACTTCCCAAAACTCGGACCTAGCCTCCTATGCCCCAAAACTTAAAAAAAAAGACGGTTTGATAGAATGGAATCAACCTGCCGTTAAAATTCACAATCTTGTTCGTGGACTTATGCCCTGGCCAGGTGCATTTTCTTTTTTAAGGTCTAAACGTTTTAAAATCTGTAAAACTGAAACAAAAAGTTGTGATTTAACCGACCAACCAGGTGTTATCCTCCGTATTTCTGGACATGGCATAGAGGTCGGAACCCAAAATGAAAGAATTGTTATTACAGAAATACAACCAGAAGGGAAAAAAAGAATGGACGTAAAAAGCTTTTTAGCTGGGCATAAATTAATTATCGGAAATAAGTTTTCCAAACAATCATTACCTAAAAGCTAGTCTTTAACTACCGAGGAAAAATAATGCCTAGAACTTTGGTTACAGGAGGAGCTGGTTTTCTTGGTTCTCATTTATGCGATTATTTATTGAATAAAGGCCATCAAGTTATTTGTATGGATAACTTAATTACCGGGTCCCTTGCAAACATAAAACATATTAGAAACGACCGATTTACTTTTATTGAACATAACGTCACCAAGTTTATTGATATTAACGGCCCGTTAGATTACATTTTACATTTTGCTTCCCCCGCAAGCCCTATCGACTATCTTGAGTTTCCGATTCCAACATTGAAGGTTGGCTCACTGGGAACCCACAATGCACTTGGTCTAGCTAAAAAAAAGAAATCTATTTTTCTAATTGCCTCTACTTCTGAAGTATACGGAGACCCTCTAGTTCATCCGCAATCGGAAGATTACTGGGGTAATGTTAATCCCATTGGCCCGCGAGGGGTATACGATGAGGCAAAACGATTTGCAGAAGCGATTACCATGGCTTATCACCGCTATCATAATATCGATACCAAAATTGTTAGAATTTTCAATACGTATGGTCCCCGCATGCGCCTTAACGATGGAAGAGCAATCCCAAATTTTCTTAAACAAGCGCTGACAGGAAAGGCACTCACTGCATATGGCGATGGGTCTCAGACACGAAGTTTTTGCTACGTCTCCGACCTAATAGAAGGAATCTATAGATTGCTGATGTCTAATATTAACGACCCGACCAATATTGGAAACCCTATCGAGATGACAATCCAACAAATGGCTGAGAAAATTTTGCAAGCCACCGGTAGCCATAGTAAGATCTCTTATAAGCCTTTACCAGATGATGATCCAAAAGTTCGACAACCTAATATAGAGAAAGCAGTAAAATATTTAGGCTGGGAACCTCAGGTTAAATTAGATGAAGGACTGAAAATGACCATAGAGTATTTTAAAAGCCAGCTAGGGATTGAATCTTCCTAAGTAAAATAAACCAATATTTTGAGCCAAGGTGAAACTAACAATTTTTTAAACTACATTTAAAATTTCATGGAACGAGTAAAGAAATTTTTACATGATAGCGGTGACTTGAAATACCAAGTTGCCGAGACCTTGGCTGGTGAAATTTTGAAGGCTGCACATACCATACGCGATTGTTTATCTAATGGAGGTAAATTACTGCTAATGGGTAACGGGGGAAGCGCTGCTGATTCTCAACACATTGCGGCCGAATTGATAGGAAGGTTTAAAAAAGAGCGTAAAGCAATCCCCGCCCTTGCTTTAACTGTGGACTCTTCCGCACTGACTGCTATTGGAAATGATTATGGGTTTGAGACCATTTTTTCTCGTCAAGTGGAAGCCCTCGCAACTCCCAATGATGCGATAGTTGGAATCAGTACTAGCGGTAATTCCAAAAATATAATTCTTGCGCTAAATCTTGCTCGAAAGATAGGCTCTAAAACGATAGGCTTTATGGGTAACGATGGCGGCGGTATGAAAGATTGTGTTGATATCGGTATTATAGTTCCATCCAATGATACGGCACGGATTCAAGAGGTGCATATCACTATCGGCCATATTATTTGCGAAATTATCGAACAAGATCTTATTCATGAAAACAAAATTTAAAAACTTTCTAGATAACGACCATCAACCTCGAATCATGGTCGTAGGTGACCTTATTCTCGATGAATACATATGGGGTTCTGTCAGCCGCATATCACCAGAAGCACCCGTGCCTATTCTTGAAACAAAATCTGAGAATCTGACTCTAGGAGGGGCTGCTAATGTTGCCAACAATTTGGTTGCTCTTGGATGCGAAGTTCATCTGGTAGGTGCAATCGGGAACGATGAAAAAGGTGACAAATTACTCGCCCTCATAGAAGATAAAAAAATATCATCTAAGGGTATTTTTCGTTTTGTGTACAGACCTACCACATCAAAAATTAGAGTTATTGGCCACAATCAACAGATTCTGCGTATTGATAAAGAAGATAATCGCCCTATTACAGAAGAAACTGAAAATAAGATTATCAAGTTTATCAATAAAACCCTACCTGGTATGGATATTGTGATTTGCTCGGACTACCGCAAAGGCATACTAACGGAAAAAGTTTTTAGCGCTATCATTCATAGGGCTAAAAACTCAAAAAAACGAATTATTGTTGACCCTAAAGGCTCTAACTTTGAACTTTATCAAGGAGCAAGTATTATCACCCCTAACCAACTTGAGGTAGAAAAAGCCGTCCCCATAAAAATTCAGGATAAAATCGATTTAGATCGTGCGGCAGAATACCTTTTGAACTTGACTCATGCGGAATCAATCCTAATTACTCGGGGTAAGGACGGAATGACTCTCTACCCAAATAAGGAAAATCCGATTGATATCCCTACTCACGCAAAAGAAGTTTTTGATGTCACTGGGGCAGGGGATACCGTCGTTTCGGTTCTTGCAATGGCTCTATCTATTGGATTCAATTATCAAGACTCTGCTTGGCTATCGAATATGGCTGCGAGTATTGTTGTTGGTAAAATAGGAACCGCTGTTGTCACTCTATCTGAAATTGATGAATATCTTCACGAAGAAATGCTTCGTACCTCGAAATCTGTTCTTAATCTAGAAGAACTTACCAAAACTGTCAGCCTTGCAAAAAGCGTCGGCAAAACGGTTGTGTTCACCAATGGGTGTTTTGATCTTATTCATGGCGGACATATTGAATTTTTGCAGAAGGCCCGAGAAAAAGGGGATCTTTTAATCGTTGGACTCAACAGTGATGAATCTGTTAAATCCATTAAAGGAAATGATCGTCCCATCAAGACACAAAAAGAACGTGCTAATATTATTTCTGCATTGAAATCTGTCGACTACATTACGATTTTTAATGAAACTACCCCGGAAGAAATCATTCGTCAAGTACGTCCAGATATTCTTGTTAAAGGAGACGACTACAATAAAGACGAAGTCGCCGGGCGTGAAATTGTCGAAGGTTATGGAGCAAAAGTAGAACTCATTCCTATTGTTAAAGGACTTTCCACGACCAATATAGTCACAAAAATTCTTGAAAGCCACAAGTCCAATTAGAAAATCGAAATACTAGCAGAACTAACCTTGAGAGGAAAACCAGTTGGACTTGATGGTTAAACCAAATAAAGCTTGGTGGCTTTTATCTTGCGGAAAAATGAATTTTAGTTTTAACTAATTTCCTAATCGCTTATTGGATACGAGGTAATTTTTTACATAATCTGTAATACCGTCTTCTAGAGACGTTATGGACTGAGTATAGCCAGCGTCGCGAATCTTTTGTATGTCTGCGCAAGTGTGGTACTGGTATTGATGAAGAATCTTTTCTGGCATTGAAATATATTCAATTTGGGGCTCTCTACCCATTGCTTTAAAAATATTTATAGCGAGATCCTTCCAATTTCTAGAATGACCCGCTCCAATATTAAAAATCCCACCAATATTTGGATTTTCTAGAAAAAATAAGGTCATCTTAACTGCATCCTTTATATAAAGAAAATCTCTCTCCTGTCCGCCATCCTGATATTCTTTTCGATATGATTTAAATAGACAAATCTTATTTTTTTCCATTGCCTGAATGAATCCTTTTCGCACCATGCTCTGCATATTTTCTTTATGGTACTCATTTGGCCCAAAAATATTAAAATATTTTAGCCCTACTACACGATCAAGAATACCTTGGCTTTCTGCCCATAGATCAAATTTATGTTTACTTTCCCCATATAAATTAAGTGGTTTTAATGTATTCAGCTTAGATTCATCGTCACTGTATCCCATTTCCCCATTACCATACGTTGCAGCGCTGGAGGCATAAATAAAACGAATGTTTTTCTCCAAAGCATAGGTTGCTAGGTGCCGAGTGTAGTGGTAGTTATTTTTTAAAAGAAATTTTTCATCGGCTTCGGTTGTTGAAGAACAGGCACCCATGTGAATTATCACTTCAATTGAATCGATGTTTCGATCAAGAATTTTTTCCAAAAATGAATTCTTTCCTCTTAGTTCTTGATATTTGATTGATGTGATATTTTTTTCTTTTTCAGGATGATCTATATCGTCAACTATAAGGAGATCCATTCTTCCTCTCATATTTAACTCTTTAGCGATGGCGCTTCCAATAAAACCCGCCCCCCCGGTTACAACAATCATAATTTGTCTCCATTAGTCTTTGACGCATGCTTCGATATAACCAAACGGTAACTTTGAATACCGCGTAGGCGACCAAATTGGCCTTGTTCGATTCCTGGTATTCTAATAATTTCCACAGGTTGTTTTCCTTCCGTTATAAATATTTTCGTCTGCCAATGTTGGTTTAGAATATCTGGGCCATAAGGATGATCCAATACCCACTCATTTACCAGCCATGCACTCTTAGAAACATAGTGTCCACCCTCTTCTACCGCATGAAGATACGACATATTTTTTCCTATGTGCCGATCGACCATCACCAAATTAATATTAATTGAGAAAACTGCATCACTTATCTCATCTTCTGAATAAGCTATTAAAGTACCTGGTTCCTTAATCTTTAACGCGGGTAATTTCCCTGTATGCATAGAAGGAGGTTCCAATATTACCGGTGTGGAATGGATCACACCACTCCATCTCTTCCAATCTTTCGGTGACCTTAAAGTATAACTATTATATACAAACTGAGAATTCACCTTACGAAAAGTAAAGTTTCCAATTCGTCGCTCGGATGCAAACAGTTTCATTGGCAATAAAATACCAGTTGATTCCTCCTTTGTTTTTACAACCTGAAAATAATTGTTTAGGCGCAAATACTCCACGCCTTCCTTATTAAACTTTAATGAATCAGATTTTCCTGCTTTCCCATACTCAACAAAATAGATATCCCCTAGTTTTCCTTCGTCTATAATTTTATTAACCCTTTTTGTTGTTTCCTTGCCACCATATAAATAATATTCGACATGGGGACTGTGAGATAACAGAATTAAATCGTTAGGCCCAAGGCTTTTTACAAACTTCGCAACAAGGTCAAGTGGTTGACGGGCAAATCGATCGGGCCAGGTTACTTGAAGCAACTCCTTTCCTGACATAATCGTAACCAGGAGAAAAATAAAACCTAAAACTATTTTACCCACTAATTTTCTCAGATTGTTTCTTAATCTACTTGTAAGCCCAAATGCGCCAATGACTACACACAATATAAAAATGGGTTGTAGATAAAAAAATACTCTTACGTGTGGAACTGTGGTAACCAATCCTGACAAACAGGCTATATAGATAATTGTCGGCGGAAACACTAACAAACACACAATTAATATGAATGTAGTGCGATTAAGATGAAACAAGGTAAATAGTCCAATCAATACAAAAGAAACAACAAAAAGCTCACCTGTGTCAATCGGTTGAATCCATTCCTTTAAAATAGCTGTAGGAAAAGAACTCAATTCTGATTGTGCCGCGTTAGAAAAAGCCATTGCAAGCATTTCAGGAGAAATAAAAATAAAATACTGCACAAACAAACTCAACAAGCAAATCAGTATCACTGTAAGGTTTTTTAGATATAGACTTGGGATATCAAACCATTTACCACGCTTTGATTGAAGAAACGATATTAAAAAAAACAAACCCAACGATCCTTCGAAAAACACGAATGTGGGAATTGTCCAAGTACCCGCTACCATTAATCCAGCGAATATGGAAAGTTCTTTAAAAGTGAAAAACTCCTTTGTGGACCTTGATGAAATTTTAGATTCATCTATCCAGACAACCAACCGATGAAAAATATATTGGCAAATAAGGAGAATCAACATGTATCCCCGCGCATGCGTGGAGTAAAAGATGTGACCACCATTAATTGCAATCAGGAGTGAAACTGCCAACCCAGCCTGAGCATTGCGTGTAATGCGATGAGTAGTTAAAAATGCTAACGCAATACTCGCAATTCCACAAACCAGAACGGGAGTACGTAATAAAAACGGATTTAGCCCAAATATCTTAAATATTGTAGCGACTACAAGAGTGTGAAAAATATGATTGTTAGGATATTCATAATGCGTAGGGATGGATAAAAGCGGCATATTCCCCCAAATCGATATTGTTACCAGTTCGTCTCCATGTAAGGGGGTAGTGATACCTACCAGTCGGATGATTGTTCCCAGAACAATAACTGCAAGGAAACTGTAGCGGACTGATCTTGAGGTAGGTGAGAGTAATAAAGGAGTCACTACAAGTCGCGACAAAAGGGACTATATTAAATTTGTGCGTTTCACATTCAAGCAATCTAGCCCGGGTCTGTTCCTTGATTTTAAGAATTCAATAAATCTTTTAGTGCTGAGATTATGAAAAGTCATAGGCCACCTGTTGATCAGCCCAGCCCATAAAACCGTCTTTGACAGGGTCACCTGTGAAGTTATCTGAATCTTTAACCCAAGCTTTCGGATCGTCCCAATTATCATTATAGTGATATAGGTATGTTTTAGAACGTACTTCATCGGGTAGTGTCATCAGCTCACGGTAGGACGCGTGAATTCCTCCTTGAAAAGTTTGACAGTCATGGAACATCACCTCTGATATACTAGAGAACCGTGTAGGATAGTCCTTATCAAACATAGTATCTCCAGAAATCCAAACTCTCCTGTTTACCAAAATACCACTACACCATTGTGCTTCATCAATGCTGACTGCAGAATCCGGGAAATGAAGTGTGCGCATGAGAACCAATTCCATCGAACCATGCTGATAAGACCAGACTTTTCTCCCAACCAACTCCGTTTCTTTTGGGCGATGAATATCAAAAAAATCTGTTAACTGGAGTGGTTGACCCTGCGCGGCCTCACAAAACTCAACCCCTCCAGCAAGGCTCTTAGTCCACAATAAATCCTGATAGTCTTTTAGGATGATCATTTTCGGTTTATTAGGTGAGTTTGAAATATAGCGATTAACTAGCGCAACTTCCTCAAAACCACCGATATGGTCAGCATGACTGTGGGTGGGTAGATAACATTGAACTTTACTGACGCTCAATCCAATATCATCAAGAGCCAAGGGTCCAAGGGTGCCGCAATCTACCAAAACGTGATGTTCCCCTTGTATAATTAAAAAGTTGGATTGCCGGTTACGCTTGGTGAAAGCTGCACCAACCCCCAAAAAGACAACCCTTAAATTTCCTTCTGTGTTTAACGGCAAAGATTGACCATCCTTGCAAATTTCATTTATATTGTGCATGCGAGCGTTTTTTAACGCCTGTATTAGGCAGGTAAAATATTAATTGCTTATTAACGTATCATAGCCATTTACTTCGGTCTATTAAATTTCTCCTTATGTTCCAATGAATTAGGGAACAAAAATTGGTTTTTGGTTTACTGGATGATTATGCAAAGTCGTAGGCCACCTGTTGATCAGTCCAACCCATAAAACCATCTTTGACAGGGTCACCTGTGAAGTTATCTGAATCTTTAACCCAAGCTTTCGGATCGTCCCAATTATCATTATAGTGATA
>JYMV01035563.1_pt1 | contig 13544 bp, 9 predicted proteins | sample 338911 | NCBI WGS metagenome assembly JYMV01 (sample SAMN03354496, study PRJNA234377) | hydrothermal vent metagenome | biome: Deep sea; feature: Hydrothermal plumes at the Eastern Lau Spreading Center, Western Pacific Ocean; material: Seawater | place: Tonga | collected 2009 | depth 2000 m m
GTACTTGCAGCATTAAGTCTTTTTCCGGAGTGTCCGGTTTTGGCAGTCAATTTCGGTAATGTCGGTTTTTTGACTGCGGGAGACCGTGAAGATTTGACTGATATGCTGCAAAGTGTACTTGACGGGAATTATATAATCAGTGAACGTTCAGTACTAGAGTGCCTTCATCCTCTCGGAACTGACTATGCAGTGAATGAAATTGTAGTCCGTGGTGCAACTCGACTAATCGCAGTTGAGTTAAGCATCAACGGGAAGCATATACGACGTGTTCGCGGAGACGGAGTTATCGTGGGAACTGCAACCGGAAGTACTGCATATTTACTTGCCGCCGGATCTCCAATTGTAATTCCGGAACTACGTTGTATGATCATCGCAGGCTTGAACGAGTATGATTTCAGGTCCAGACATCTGGTTGTCACCGGAGAGTCCAAAATCAGGCTTGTAATATCAGAACAGACTCATGAAAAAGAAATTTATCTTTCTGCGGATGGAAAAGAAAAGGTGCCGCTTAAAATTGGAGATGAAGTTCTCATTCAGGAGTCGGCAAGACAGGCAAAATTAGTTTTCATGGAAAAGAATTATTTTTTTCACAATCTTTCTTCACGACTGTCCTGGTTCCACAGCGGTGAAAAATAGTTGGATCGGTTTATGACGTTGAAATGGCGTTTTTCAGGTGGAATCCTGTTTTCATTGTTATTACATTTTTTTTTGTTATCTGCCTTGCTATACTGGTATCCCGGAATGATCGGCAGGAGTGACCAACCATGGCAGGAATGGTCCCAGTTTTTAGCTGAAAAAATACTGCCCTCTGGTACAGTCAGCAAAACAACTCCGGAGACTTCAGCAAAAATGACAACTGCTACTTTGATTTTTCCTGATATTGTTTTTTACAGGCAACAAAAAAAGCCCCTGATCATTACTCCCAGCAAAAAGAAAAAATCTAAACCAAAACTGTCTTTTAATAACATACTCAGCCAAATAGAAAAATTTCCTGAACGTCTGAAAGTATCCAAAGATTCAAAAAAACCGTTTTCCAGCCAAGTGGTTTCACTATTAACACTTTTGAAACCGGTTAGTCTGCAAAACCAGAAAGCGAAAATTGGAACTACCAATTTAAATGCGGTAGAATTGTTGAATTACCGTAAGGAACTTGAAGCGTTTTTGTCTGAACAGTGGAAAGTTCCAATCAATTTGGTTGGAAGTACAAATACCGTTGTGGTTAAGTTTGAAATTAACAAAGACGGCCGAATTTTAAAATGGTACCAGGCAGAAACCGGCAATACTTTACTGTACAAATCTGTGAAAAATTTACTGAAAAACTTGCAATTTCTCCCAGCCTTGCCAAAGTCCTATCCAGAAGATTCATACAAATTTGGTATCCGCTTCAGTCCGGCTAACTTCAAATAATGAGATTCCAGTGAAGTCCACAAACTATGTTTATCAGCTAAAATTACGCATGCGGGCTGGTTTAGTTTTTCTGCTGTTTGGATTGTTCATACTTACTTGCGGGAGCAGTGTTTCCGCCATTGATTATTTCGAAATCACAAATCCAAAGTTCATTCCTGTCAAAGTCGGACTTTCAAAAGAGAGCAGTCCTGAAGTCGTATTTTTGCAGAATGTTTTCAAAACTAATTTAGAAAAAGTACTTTATTTTCAGTTTATTACTGAATCAAAAGAAGAGTTTGATCAGTCCGAAGAGGTTATTTTTCACCTTGATCTGGAGCTAAAAAGTAAGCCGTTTCTATTAAAAATTATGCTCTGGTCCCAAGGAGAAAAAACTCCTGTTTCCAAAGAATTGTATCCGGTCGGAACAAATCAGGATTTGAGAAAGCTCGGGCTAAAACTGGCTGACTGGTTTGTAGAAAACACGCTAGGATTTGAAGGGGTATCCACCAGCAGAATTTCCTACACTGCACAAAAAACGAATCGGCGAAAAAACATATTTCTCAGTAGTTTTGATGGAACTGTGCTAAAGCGATTTTCATACAATCTTGGTTCCAATAATCTGTCAAGTTGGTCTTTCGACGGTAATAACATCCTTTATACAACACTCACACGTTCCAGCGCACAACTGGCCATTCAGCCTGCAAAACGTCTTCGTGCCAAAATTCTTTCATTTCCTTCCGGATTTCAACCGCTGAGCGCAAGCTGGAATCTGGATGGCGAATCAATTTTGCTGACGTTGATGAAGCAGGGTAATGCTGACATCTACAACTATCATTTGGAAAATGCCCAGCTGGATAAGATTTTTGCCTGGAAAAGCCTGGAAACCTCTCCGCAAATGTCTCCGGATGGCAGGAAGATAGCATTTGTTTCAGACAGTGCACGTCCACGCCGTCCACAAATTTATATCCATAATTTAAATACTCTTAAAACAGAACGTGTGACTTTTAAAGGTAATTTCAACAGTTCTCCAAAATGGTCACCAAATGGAACACAACTGATTTATGAAAGGCAGGAAAAAGGTTATTTTCAACTTTATATATACACCTTATCTACACGCCGTCATCTTCAGCTGACATTTGGACGTTTTAATTCTGAAAAACCTGACTGGGCGCCAAACGGGAAACAAATTGTTTTCTCCGCAAAAAAGAAAAATGTTCCAAAACTTTACTATATTTCATCTTTTGGAGGCCGCACCATTCGTGTCACTAAGACTCCTTCCAACATCGCCGAGACAAATCCTGTCTGGAGTAAATAGCCTAATTTACCGCACGATTAATAAATGTTCAGTATTGATTTGAAAACAACTTCAACAATTATTTCAACATTCAAGAAGTCACGGAAGCGGACAGTAAAACGACTTATTATGTCCATAACAGCACCGGGACATATTGTTTCATTTTTGATCATTCTCATATTTTTTGTTGGGGGTTGTTCTTCCTCGGGAGCTAATAAAACAACTCCGCTAAATAATACGGAAGAAATGGCTGCTTTAAAGAAAACCCTGGCACAGCAGGAAGAATTGTTGGATCGACTGCAGGCACTGACAGCAGATCAGCTGCTGCGCAGCAACGAAATTGAACAATCTATGCCGCCGCGGGATTTGCTCGAATCTTTACAAAAAGGATTTATTGAACTGCAGAAAAAAACATTGATACTTGAAAAACAGCTATCTGAGCTGAAAAAAGGTTTGGAAACATCCGGAAGTAAGGAAAAACCCTCTAAATCTTCTGCAAATAATTTTTCCATCAATCAAGAGAAAATTATTCTGGGACTAGTTTCATTACAGTCAGGTAATCCGGATCAGGCGGTGGAGCATCTGCAGGATATCTTGAAAGCAAAAAAGGCTACAAAATTAAAAGGTGACATCCTGATGGCAATCGGAAATGGATTTTTAGCACAGGGTCATTCAAAGCAGGCAGCATCTCATTACGGACTTTTTCTTCGCGAATATCCAAAAAGTCGGCATACTCCCCAGGCTTTGTATTATTTGGGACAAGCAATGAAAGATCTTGGTGAAGTAGAAAAACAAAAGATTTTGTGGAAGGAGTTGATAAAAAATTATCCTCAATCATCTCTTGCCAAACGTGCGAAAAAACGGTTGCGATAATCTGCTGGAACTGCAAATTAATCTTTAAAATGAAACAAAATGCTCTAGGAAGTTCCGGGATAAAAGTCAGTTGTCTCGGACTTGGTACAATGACTTTTGGTGAACAGAATTCAGAAGAGGAAGCATTTGCTCAAATGGATTGTGCACTTGCAACAGGTGTAAACCTGTTTGATACAGCCGAAATGTATCCGGTACCACCTAAGGAAAATACTTTCACTATTTCGGAACAGATTGTTGGAAAATGGATTAAACTCCGAAAATGCAGGGAGCGCATTGTTTTAGCTACAAAAGTGGTTGGACCCACTGTAGAATCTCGTTCAATGGGGAGCTACATTCGGGATGGACTAAATCACCTCACAAAAAAAAATATCAGAGCAGCTCTTGAAGGCAGTTTGAGTCGTTTAAAAACTGAAACAATTGATCTCTATCAGATTCACTGGCCGGACCGGAATGTTAATATTTTTGGAAAACGGGGATTTGTGCCTTCGGAAAATTCAGAAACAGACAATGAAGGAATTCCGGAAACCCTGGAAACGCTGAATAAACTCAGGGAGGAAGGGAAAGTGCAGGCTTTCGGAGTTTCCAATGAAACGCCATGGGGCGTGATGCGTTACCTCAGTCTGTCTGAAAAAAACAGATGGGAAAAAGTTGCCAGTATTCAGAATCCGTATAGTCTGCTCAACCGCACTTTTGAATCCGGACTTGCTGAAATTACGTACCGGGAATCAGTTGGGCTGCTGGCTTATTCTCCGCTTGCTTTCGGAATGCTGACTGGAAAATATCTCGACGGACTCAAACCGGCACGTGCGCGTTTAACTCTGTTTTCCCGTTTTCAGCGTTACCAGACAAAAAATGCGATAAAGGCTACACGAGATTATGTCAAACTTGCATGGGAGCATGCTTTGGATCCCGCGCAAATGGCACTGGCTTTTGTGCGGACAAGGCCGTTTATGGCGAGTGTACTGCTTGGGGCTACATCTGTCAAACAATTGGATACAAACCTCGCCAGCGTCGAATTAGAACTTTCAGCAGAAGTGCTGGAAGGTATTGAAGAAATACACGGCCGAATTCCAAATCCATGTCCCTGACAGAATTAAGAGGAACTACATTAACGCCAGCGGTAGCCGAGTATGAATCGGTCTCCTTCAATTCGTTGATCGGGAAAATCATCGAAATCAATTTTTTCACTTTTTTCCTTGTACCAACCAAGAGACCATCCTGATTTTCCTTCGAGACCAAGTCCCCAGCCGCTGCCTCCGGACCATTTAAGTCCTGTATAAGAACTCAAAGATTCAATCCATGTCAGAAAATATTGCCCTCCATGTACACCTATAAATAATGGCCCCATCCATGCCCGAAATTCTGCACCTAGGATGCCGGCTTTGTAATACCCATATTTTGTGTTTGCCGGCAATACTCCTTTGTTCATGTTTTCTGAAGCGAAAAGTGAGAAAGAAAAAGAATCCCCCAAAGCAAACTGATAGTCAATCTGATCTCCGATTATTTTGGAACCCTGGTACTCTCTTCCACTGGCATCATTAACCGGGTTTAATTGACCTACATCCAAAAATAACCCCCAACCGTCAATAGGTCCGGCCTGTGTGGCGGATGTCCAAAAGGTTAGTAAAAATGTCAGAAAAAATGCACTCCTGTTTTTCATAGCGAATCTTTCTATCATTTACACAAAATGTGATTACATCGAACTGTAAATATGCAAAAAATGTTCACTAAAAAAGATTAAATCACTTTAAGAAATTATCCTGGATGTTGAAATCTAAAAATGCTTGATCCCATTCATGTATTTTGCTGATTCCAGGATTCCGTTTATGGTAAGAGGCTCCATCTGAAATACCTGCTGGACATATGGGGCAGTTGTTCGGTTCCAGTATTGTTTTGGAGTTGGATTAATCCAAACAACAAAAGGAAAATGTTCATGCAGAGTTTTTAAATTTTCCAAACTTGGTGTAGAAGATTCTTCCCGAAATTCAATTGAGCCAAACGGTGCAAGCAACTCATGCGGTCCCATGTACGCATCACCGACAATGAAAACCCGATAATCCGGACTGTTCTCCATAACTTTCCGGAGCGTAACCGGTTTGCGACGGGCCTCGTCTTCATAAACCTGATCGTAAATCGCATTGTGGAAATAGTAAGTTTTTAAATCCTGAGGGAAGCGGCGTTTAATTTTTGCAAACAACATTTGAACTTTGCGGGCATGAACCCACATTGAATTGCCTCCATTGTCCAGCAACAGCAAAACCTGCGTCCGGTCCTGCTGTTCCCGTAAAAAATGAGGGATTACAATTCCACCGTTACGTCCGGTTTCTTCTACTGTACGCTTCACATTCAGTTTTCTGTCCGGATGAATGTCCTCAATATTTTTTAAAGCCTGCAGGGCAGCATCCATGTTGTTATCAGTAATTGGAGCATCTAAATCAACTGGATAAAATGAAGGATCTCCGAGAACCTTGCGGGCTGTCCCGGCATGAGCCGGTCCACCAACACGGATTCCGTTCAGCCCGTGTCCGGAGTGGCCATATGGTGAAAAACCATGACTGCCAATCCAGTGTCCTCCGCCGCTGTGTGCAGTTTTTTGCTGCTCCATCACTCGTTTCATACGTTCAATCAGTTCCTCCAGAGAGATTTTGGAGTAATCCACCATTTTGTCTGTAGCCTGCAATACTCCAGGAGGACCATTACTTTTCCGGTCAGCCATATCCGGATTGTCATCATCGAGATGCTTTCGGGCATCAAGTTCTTTTTGTATGTTGGCCTGTAAATCAGATTGGAGTGTCTCATTTAAAAACTGATCAATAAGCTTTTCATAATCGATTTCACCGGAAATTTTTCCCGTTTCCAACTTTTGACTTAGCCAGTGTTCAAAAGCAGAAGATTTGCGGATAGCATCGTCAATTGTGTTAAAGTTAGTGGTATCGATTCCCAGAAAATGATCCCAAAACGCAAGTGTATAAGGAGCAATTTCTCTTCTTGATTTGCAGATAAGATGCTGACAAACGTCAAATAATGAACCCAGGTTGGTAACCAGCCCCATTTCCATGGTGCGGTACATATCCAACAAGGTGCGCACATCCGTCTTAAAACCGTACTGCCGTAGTGTCTCGGGGAACCCTGAAAACATAAAATGGTTAATGTATTATTTCTTTAAAAAAAGTTTGTATTATCTGGAATTTTGAATTTGCAAAATGACTGCATAATTGCCGAATTTAAGCATTGCATCAGGTAATGGATCAAACTGAATCTCCTCCAAAGTCATCATGGTTGTATCGTCAAAATCCTGTGAGCCGCTGGATTTTATTATTTCTTGATCAACAACTATTCCGGATGAATCGATGCTGATTTCAAGCTTCACAAACATGCCGCTGCGAAAAATTTGAAGTGCATAGGTTACGTCGAGCAGTAATTTGCTGATATGCTGATTGTATGAGTCACGAGCCAGTATGTACGGATCAGGTGCAGGCTGTTCTGGAATTTGCTTTTCTGCAAGATCGGAAGGCGTTGCTGTTTCAGGTGAAGGTGAAGACGTTTCTTCCCGCGAAGTAACGTCTCCTTCAGGCCGGGTAATTTCCTTTTCTGGTAACGCAACTTCTTTTTTAGACGGAGTAGTCCCCTTTTCCGGTAATGCAATTTCTTTTTTAGACGGACTAATCTCCTTTTCCGGTAATGCTACGTTTTCAAGCATTAATTTTTGCAACATCCTTTGAACAAGAATGTCAACGTTTTGAATCAATTTTTCTGTACCGCATTCTCTGCAGGTTTGGGTTACTATTTCCCTGGTGATTTCAGGAACTGACATTGCAGCATATTTTAAACTCAGCTGAGTCACATTCTCTCTTCGGACAAGTTGAAACATAAACATCTTATCTGTCTTAAATTGTAGCTCCAGATTCCTAATAAAACTTAGAACTTTTTTAACGCATTTGCTGCTGGTGCAGTCTTCTATGTCAATGCTCCTCATTCCTTTTTCTGCAATCAATACCAACACTTTGTGCGATACAATGTGAAAACGTTGATTCAACTTTTCGCGTAATCGGTTAAATAATATTTGCTGCTCCGGCACAGACACCTTTCCCAACACTGACATGGGAGCAACAAGAGCCCGATCTGCATCTGCTCTGCTGATTTTTGATAAAAAGAATGTACTTGGGAGAATGATTATCACCAGACAAAAATACTTTAAGCCGGCTCCATTATTTAAGTTTTTAGATAAATCAAACATTATTTGCTATTCTTTTTTATTTTGTCCGGATGAAAATAATAAATATATTTAAAATAAAGTGTTGACAGTAACTTAAAGATTGATTAACATTATGAGCTTTGCAGGAGTTGAACGCAAGTTCTTTGAAAAGGGAATCAGAAGAGACAGAAAGCCTGTTCCTATCCATCCAAAGCGGTGGATAGACGTTAATATTTTTGTATTCTCAAGATTTATTTTGAGGATAACAAAACCTGGAATTTATTTCAGGTCAGTAAAAGCATAGGATTATAACTTGAGAGTTTGATCCTGGCTCAGGACGAACGCTGGCGGCATGCCTAACACATGCAAGTCGAACGAGAAAGTTCCTTCGGGAGCAATTAAAGTGGCGCACGGGTGAGTAACGCGTAGACAATCTGCCCTTCAGTCTGGGACAACTTTTCGAAAGGAGAGCTAATACCGGATGACAATGTAACACATAAGTGTCACATTTGAAAGCTCCGGCGCTGAAGGAGGGGTCTGCGTCCCATTAGCTAGTTGGTAGGGTAAAGGCTTACCAAGGCAACGATGGGTAGCGGGTTTGAGAGGACGATCCGCCACACTGGAACTGAGACACGGTCCAGACTCCTACGGGAGGCAGCAGTGGGGAATATTGCACAATGGAGGCAACTCTGATGCAGCAATGTCGCGTGAGTGAAGAAGGCCCTTGGGTCGTAAAGCTCTTTTATGGGGGAAGATGATGACGGTACCCCAAGAATAAGCACCGGCTAACTATGTGCCAGCAGCCGCGGTAATACATAGGGTGCGAGCGTTGTTCGGAATTACTGGGCGTAAAGGGCGCGCAGGCGGAATAGTAAGTCGGAGGTGAAAGCCCGGGGCTCAACCCCGGAGGGTCTTTCGAAACTGCTAATCTAGAGAGGGTCAGGGGCCGGCAGAATTCCTGGTGTAGAGGTGAAATTCGTAGATATCAGGAGGAATACCGGTGGCGAAGGCGGCCGGCTGGGGCCACTCTGACGCTGAGGCGCGAAAGCGTGGGGAGCAAACAGGATTAGATACCCTGGTAGTCCACGCCGTAAACGATGAGCACTGGACGTCCGGAGGGTTCGACCCTTCTGGGTGTCTCAGCTAACGCATTAAGTGCTCCGCCTGGGGAGTACGGTCGCAAGACTAAAACTCAAAGGAATTGACGGGGGCCCGCACAAGCGGTGGAACATGTGGTTTAATTCGATGCAACGCGAAGAACCTTACCTGGTCTTGACATCCTCGGACCGCTTCAGAGATGAAGTTTCCTCTTCGGAGGCCGAGTGACAGGTGCTGCATGGCTGTCGTCAGCTCGTGTCGTGAGATGTTGGGTTAAGTCCCGCAACGAGCGCAACCCCTACCCTTAATTGCCATCGGGTTATGCCGGGCACTTTAGGGGGACTGCCGGTGACAAGCCGGAGGAGGGTGGGGATGACGTCAAGTCCTCATGGCCTTTATGACCAGGGCTACACACGTGTTACAATGGGAGTTACAGAGGGAAGCTAAACCGCGAGGTCATGCCAATCCCAGAAAAACTTTCTCAGTTCGGATCGCAGTCTGCAACTCGACTGCGTGAAGCTGGAATCGCTAGTAATCGCGGATCAGCACGCCGCGGTGAATACGTTCCCGGGCCTTGTACACACCGCCCGTCACACCATGGGAGCCGACAAGGGCAGAAGTCGCCGAGCTAACCTTCGGGAAGCAGGCGCCCAAGCTGTTGTTGACGACTGGGGTGAAGTCGTAACAAGGTAGCCGTAGGAGAACCTGCGGCTGGATCACCTCCTTTCTAAGGACGCCGGAGATGCTTTATGCTTATCTCCGGATAGTCAAAGTCGAAACAGACTCTCTTCTCTTCTCTCCCTTTTCTCCTGTAAATGCTAAGTTATGAATTTAGAGCAACGAAGAAATTGAATTCGTTACTGTGGACTCCTAATTTCAAGAGGGGCCTGTAGCTCAGCTTGGTTAGAGCGCATCCCTGATAAGGATGAGGCCGGTGGTTCAAGTCCACCCAGGCCCACCAGCTCATTTTTGATTTAGATATGGATTTGGATTTAGCGGCTATGATGGTGGCAAATCTGAGGTCTGGTAATCCAAATCAGATATTAAAGATCGGGGGATTAGCTCAGCTGGTAGAGCGCCTGCTTTGCAAGCAGGAGGTCAGCGGTTCGACCCCGCTATCCTCCACCAAATTAATGAACAGTAAAAAAAGGTGGTGCAGCTTAAGCAGAAGATAAGCTTCAGCAATTATTTAATAATTTCTGAATTTTATTTTTTAATATCTTAGACAATTAAATCGGAGGTTTTGGAGACACAAGATCAAATGTGAGGGTCTCCAAGGGTTGACGATCTTGACTGTTAAAGTCAGGTAGTAAGGGCGCAGGGCGGATGCCTTGGCTCTGGGAAGCGAAGAAGGACGTGGCCAGCTGCGATAAGCCTCGGGGAAGAGCAAACATCTTTTGATCCGGGGATTTCCGAATGGGGGAACCCGCATGGCTGTTGAGGCCATGCACTGTTGAGTGAATACATAGCTCATCAGGGCGAACTTGGGGAACTGAAACATCTCAGTACCCAAAGGAATAGAAATCAACCGAGATTCTGCTAGTAGCGGCGAGCGAACGCGGAAGAGCCCAAACCACCGGGTACGCCCGGTGGGGTTGTAGGGCCGCCAACAAAGGATAATTGGAGGATTAGCTGAAGTGTCTGGGAAGGCACGGCATAGAGGGTTAGACCCCCGTAAGCGAAAGTCTGAAGATGTCCGAGGCGGTACCTGAGTAGGACGGGACACGAGAAATCCTGTTTGAATCTGGGGGGACCACCCTCCAAGGCTAAATATTACCCAGAGACCGATAGTGTACCAGTACCGTGAGGGAAAGGTGAAAAGAACCTCGAACAGAGGAGTGAAATAGTTCCTGAAACCCTGCGTCTACAAGCAGTGGAAGCAATGCTGATCTTCGGATCACGTGCGACCGCGTGCCTTTTGCATAATGAGCCAACGAGTTGTCTGTCGGTGGCAGGTTAAGTTTATAACGAAGCCACAGCGAAAGCGAGTTCGAAATGAGCGTTCAGTCCCCGGCAACAGACCCGAAACCGAGTGATCTACCCCTGTCCAGGTTGAAGCCTGGGTAAGACCAGGTGGAAGACCGAACCGTTGAGCCTTAAAACGTTCTCGGATGAGGTGGGGGTAGGAGTGAAAGGCTAATCAAACTCGGAGATAGCTGGTTCTCCCCGAAATATATTGAGGTATAGCCTCGTGATAGACCGCCGGAGGTAGAGCACTGGATGGACTAGGGCCCTCACCAGGGTACCAAACCCAACCAAACTGCGAATACCGGCGAGTTGTTTCACGGGAGTCAGACAGCGGGAGCTAACTTTCGTTGTCGAAAGGGAAACAACCCAGACCATCAGCTAAGGCCCCCAAGTCATGACTAAGTGGGAAAGGAAGTGGGAGCGCCCAGACAACCAGGAGGTTGGCTTAGAAGCAGCCACCCTTTAAAGAAAGCGTAACAGCTCACTGGTCGAGCGAGCCTGCACCGAAAATTTAACGGGGCTCAAGTCATGCGCCGAAGCTATGGGATTTATATTTATATAAATCGGTAGGGGAGCGTTCCCTGTGCAGTGAAGCTGAATCGAAAGGGTCAGTGGAGCGCAGGGAAGTGAGGATGTTGGCATAAGTAACGAAAATGTGGGCGAGAAACCCACACGCCGAAAGCCCAAGGTTTCCCGGGCCATGTTATTCAGCCCGGGGTTAGTCGGCACCTAAGACGAGGCCGAAAGGCGTAGTCGACGGAAAACCGGTTCATATTCCGGTACTTGCATGTGCGCGTGATGGAGGGACGCAGGAGGATAGGCCGGCCTGGTGATGGATATCCAGGTTCAAGGCCGTAGGCGGAAGTCTCAGGTAAATCCGGGACTTTATCTAACGCCGAGAGTCGATGACGAGAGGCTTTGCTTCGCAAAGCGGTCGATTCCACACTGCCAAGAAAAGCTTCTAAGCATAGCAGATGCAAACCGTACCCCAAACCGACACAGGTGGGCGGGTAGAGAATACCAAGGCGCTTGAGGGAAATCATGTTAAGGAACTCTGCAAAATAACTCCGTAACTTCGGAAGAAGGAGTGCCTGCAGCGGTGAAGGGACTTGCTCCTGGAGCTTAAGCGGGCCGCAGTGACCAGGCCCAGCCGACTGTTTAGCAAAAACACAGCACTCTGCTAAATCGCAAGATGATGTATAGGGTGTGACGCCTGCCCGGTGCCGGAAGGTTAATGGGAGGGGTTACCCCGCTTCTAAATGGTTTTTTGATTAAAAACGCAAATGCATTATGTTTATATCATACATAGTGATAATGACCAGTTCTACATTGGTTATAGTTCTGATTTAAGAGCAAGGATAACTGCTCATAATGAAGGACAAACCAAGTCAACAAGAGGACGAATATGGAAATTAGTTTACTATGAAGCATATCTGGATGAGAAAAGTGCTCGTCACAGAGAGAGGATGTTAAAACATGATGGTCGCACTCGTCGATATTTGATGGAGCGAGTTAAAGAAAGCGTAAAGAATCATTTAGTAGCGGGGGAAGCTCCGAACTGAAGCCCCGGTAAACGGCGGCCGTAACTATAACGGTCCTAAGGTAGCGAAATTCCTTGTCGGGTAAGTTCCGACCTGCACGAATGGCGTATCAGTGAAATTGAAATGGCGGTGAAGATACCGTCAACCCGCGGCAAGACGGAAAGACCCCGTGCACCTTTACTGCAGCTTGGCAGTGAACTTGGGAAAGATTTGTGTAGGATAGGTGGGAGGCTGCGAAGGGGGGGCGCTAGTCCCTCTGGAGCCACCCTTGAAATACCACCCTGATTTTTTCTGTGTTCTAACTTAGTCCCGTTATCCGGGACAAGGACCCTGTCTGGTGGGCAGTTTGACTGGGGCGGTCGCCTCCTAAAGAGTAACGGAGGCGCGCAATGGTTCCCTCAGCCGGTTTGGAAATCCGGCGCAGAGTGCAAAGGCACAAGGGAGCTTGACTGCAAGAGCGACAGCTCGAGCAGGTACGAAAGTAGGTCTTAGTGATCCGGTGGCCCCGTGTGGAAGGGCCATCGCTCAACGGATAAAAGGTACGCCGGGGATAACAGGCTAATCGCGCCCAAGAGTTCATATCGACGGCGCGGTTTGGCACCTCGATGTCGGCTCATCGCATCCTGGGGCTGAAGCAGGTCCCAAGGGTATGGCTGTTCGCCATTTAAAGCGGTACGCGAGCCCTATCTGCCGCGGGCGCAGGAGATCTGAGGAGGTCTGCCCTTAGTACGAGAGGACCGGGGTGGACAGACCTCTGGTGATCCGGTTGTTCCGCCAGGAGCATTGCCGGGTAGCTACGTCTGGAACGGATAACCGCTGAAAGCATCTAAGCGGGAAGCCGGCTCCAAGAGCGATCTCCCGGACCATTAGGTCCCCAAAGGCCGCAGGAAGATTACCTGTTTGATAGGCCGGAAGTGGAAGCATGGCAACATGTGAAGCTGACTGGTACTAATTGGCCGGGCGACCTGACTTAATACAAGATTAAAACCCGAAGAGACCCTCTCACTTGCTCTTATAATCCAAAACCTCCAAACACACGAACTCAGGCTTGAGTGCCGGTGCTTCTGGCAGGGGAGAAACACCTGTTTCCATCCCGAACACAGAAGTAAAGTCCCCTTGCGCCTATGGTACTGCCGGGTTTCCCGGTGGAAGAGTCGGTCGGTGCCGACGCTCAATCCTGAGTTTGTTA
>JYMV01038372.1_pt1 | contig 13543 bp, 11 predicted proteins | sample 338911 | NCBI WGS metagenome assembly JYMV01 (sample SAMN03354496, study PRJNA234377) | hydrothermal vent metagenome | biome: Deep sea; feature: Hydrothermal plumes at the Eastern Lau Spreading Center, Western Pacific Ocean; material: Seawater | place: Tonga | collected 2009 | depth 2000 m m
TAAAGACGCAAGAAATAAATAAAAGTGCTGATAATGAGAAGCTAAAAGACGAGATAAGTAGTTTAAAGACGCAAGAAATAAATAAAAGTGCTGATAATGAGAAGCTAAAAGACGAGATAAGTAGTTTAAAGACGCAAGAAATAAATATAAGTGCTGATAATGAGAGGCTAAAAGGTGATATAAGTAATTTAAAGTGGTTGGGAGACAAACAAATTACTGATATTGATAAAAAAAATAAATCCCTCGAGAAGTCATTGTTAAGTAATAATGACTCATTGGGGCAGCTCACGCAAAAGGTTATAGACTTAGAAGGTTCTCTAACTCAGGCGGCTGTCGTTATTTCTAATAAAGACGAGATTATTTCTAATAAAGATGTTGAATATAAAAAAACTCATTCTACTTTTAACAACTTAATTAAAGATCTGGAGGACACCAAAGAAAATTTAGAGAAAAAAGTTAAAACGTTGTATTCTTTATCAGAGGGATCTATTAAAAATATAGAAGATCTTGGTTTTGAAAATAATCAACTATTGAACAAGATTGATAGAATTCATAACTATTTAACTTATAAGATTGGCGCCGCCATTGTAACTAATTCTAATTCTCTAATTGGGTTTCTTAAAATACCTTATTCCATATACAAAGCGAAAAAAGAATTTAATTCTAGGGGGAAGATCACAGCAACCGATCATTCGCAGCATCAAAGTAACATTGATGCAATGAAGAAGCGTCTGAATGTGATTAAATCAACAACAGTATTTAAAAAAGCACCAGGTATAGATAGTAATGTGGATCCTATTATTGATCAATTCTATGCATTTCCAAAGCCAAATAAGATTGCTATTATCAAGCAAGCACATCTTGGCATGTTGAGCGGAGATATATCTGGAGGAATTTCATTTGCCGAAAAAAATGCCACTGATGGCCAGATTAGTTCTATCGAGCTTTTGAAAGCTAATGCTAATTTAGGCGATGATAAAGAATGGCTGAAGCATATCAATAAGTATTTAGAAAAATTTGATGTTGATCCAATAAGCCTAAGTACTAGTAATAAGCCAAGGTTTTTTAATATAAGCAACAAGAGAAAGAGTTCTGTTAACGGTGGTCCATTGGTAAGCATCTTAATACCAGCTTTTAATTCAGAAAAAACAATTGAACTATCAGTTTATTCTATTTTGAATCAAACTTGGAGTAATTTGGAAGTAATCATCGTTGATGACTGTAGTACTGATAAAACTTGGGAGATTTTGAAAAAAATCAGCGCCGATGAGCCAAGGATTAAATTATTAAAAAATAAAGTAAATGTTGGTCCATATGTATCTAAAAACATCGCTCTACAGCAAGCGACAGGAGATTACATAACTGGACATGACGCTGACGACATCTCTCTCTCGAGGAGAATAGAAAACCACATTTCTTTTATGTTGAAAAATCCAAAAGTCAAGGCATCAACCAATAATAAAATCCGAATTAAAAGCGACGGACAAATAGTAAACTTTACTGCCGTTAGAGGCAAGGAAGAGGATGGTGCTTCTGGAAAGGCATTTATATCTTGTATGTTCGAAAGGGACTTTTTAGTTAACCGTCTAGGATATTGGGATAGTGTAAGATTTGGAGCTGATGGCGAAATAATTGGCCGCGCGAAAATTATTTTAAAAGAAAATTTTAAGGAGCTTCCTCTTCTATCCATGTTCTGTTTGGATGATGAAAATAGCTTAACCAATAATAGCGTAAACGGAATATCTAAAACCACAGGCCTGTCCCCATCTAGGCGGTTTTATTTGGAAAATTATAAAAAGTGGCACGCCACATTAAAAACATCTAATTGCTATTTAGGGTTCCCACCAGAGTCCAGGTTTTTTGATGTAATGGATGCTTCAATGGTTCCTTTTGGTTCCATTGAAGCTAATTTAAAATAAAGAAAGGTAAAGATGAACGTAAAAGTATCTTATCAGGAAAAAATAGTTATCTTTGATTTTATATTGGATCAAGATGATGAATCTCTTTTGTCTAATCCAGTGCATATAAATAACAGAAGTTGTATTTTTAATCTTCCAAGAAGTATAGAAAAAAATATCCACCCAGATCTTTTGGCCATGAGTATTGTTCTAGTTGCATTCCCATTTATCAAGAAATCGATGAAGCTTCCATTTAGCGTAAGTAAAGTCTTTTCTGATTTATTTTCTGATTTATTTGGAATAGAAATCGGGCCAATAAGCAAGGGTATAGAGCCAAGGGCAATAATTAATGGCAGGCCTGGACTAGCCTACAGTGGAGGAGTTGACTCTACTGCAGCATTGGCTTTAATGCCAAGTGATACAGCTGTAGTTTTTTTAGATAGAATAATCCCATCTTATACAAAAACACTGTATGATAAATCGGCTGTCCATGGCGCCATTACTGATGTCCGTAAAGAATATGAAACCTATATGGTGGAAACGAACATGGAATATATGAGATGGCCTGTGGGATTTCCTATATCTAATATTGGAGATAGGGGTGATATTCCATTATCGGCCTCAGCACCACTTACATTATTAGCTGATGAATTAAATTTGGACGCCATATCTTATGGTATAGTAATGGAATCTCTTTACATGGTTGGCCATGATAAATATAATGAGTTTCATTCCAACGATATTTATCTTAAGTGGAATAAGATATTTAAATCAGTTGGAATTGAGTTATTTTTTCCGACCTCTGGATTATCAGAAGTCGCGACTTCGAAGATATCCAACGAATTCGCTATCTCCCCATATGTTAGATCATGCATGCGGGGTGATGACCTTCAACCTTGTAAAAAATGCATAAAATGTTTCCGGAAACTGACACTCGATGAGGCACTTGTTAATAACGGTGTGAGAATGGATGGTTTGCTTGATAATTTACAAAGCAGGGAAGTAATTAAAAACCTTTATTCTGTAATTAAACATGAAAATGTATACAGATACATCACGAATGAATTGATCGAAAACGACTTTACCAAAAATTTTAAAAAGAGGATAACTATTGACGGTGAAGATGTAAAGTGGATGGAAAGATGGTTCCCAGATAGCATTGTGCTAGTTCCGGAAAAATATCAAACCGCCTTTATTCAAAAAGTTAAAAAATATATAGAGGTCATGAATGATAACGATGTGGATTTTGTTAAAACTTGGGGTTTAAAGTACACAAGTAATAAAAATACACAAAAGCTGAAGGATTGGCAAGAATATCTTCAAAATAAGATCACTGACAAAACAGTTGGAAATTTCTACCAGAAATTACTAGACAGCCAAAATACGGTAAAAAATATTGAATTTTCCGAATGGATTAAGTGATGCTATTCTTCTGATGGATAGTATTCTTACAAAAATCAAATTTTTCTTGGCGGAAAAAAAACGAGAGAGAGTCATTAAAAAAATAGATAATTTTAATTGCTTTCAAAATGATAAAAATATAAAAAAAATTAAAAATCTTTTTGGCAAGAATAAAAGGGTTTTATTTAACTATTATAATTGCTTACTTGATTCTGGAAGATTGGATAGCGGCATGGATTTATTAAATGGATATTTTAAATCAGTGGGACTTGTTGGTTTTTCGACTGATATTAGTAGATTAGAATTCAGATCTATTTCAGCTACAAGGGTTGATGATTGTTATGAGGATGATCTAGTAAGTGTTATTATAACCTCCTATAATTCAGCTGGATTTATTCTGAGTTCACTTGAATCAATTGCCTCACAGTCTTATAAAAATATTGAAATTATTATAGTGGATGATGGTAGCACTGACGACACTTTGGATGTAATAGAAGAATTTAAAAATAGTCACATTGGGTCTATGATAGTTGTTATAGGGATGACAAATAATCATGGAACTTATATTGCCAAGAATATAGGAATGACCTATTCCAAGGGTAAATATATTGGATTTCATGATTCAGATGATTGGGCACATCCACAAAGGATTGAAAATCATTTAAGCGCACAGAAAACAAACAAAACTAATTTTAGTATATCCAAGTTACTAAGGGTGTCAGGTAACGGAAGATTTATATCGAAATATAAATTTCCTCTTGACAGACTAAGTATGGTCTCTCTTATTATTGATAGAGATGTATTTAATAAAGTTGGATTTTTTAGAAAAAAACGCTTTGGGTCAGATTCTGAATATTTTAAAAGAATTCAGAGGTTTGCTGGGGTGTCATTTTCAAGGATTGATAAGGTTTTAATGCTTTGTTCATCTAGAGATGGCTCATTAACAAACCATATTGACACCGGGCTGGAAAATAAAGGTGCGGTAAGAAGAAAACACTTTACAATGAGATGGACACTATGGCACGATGTTTGCGAAAGACACGGTAAAATACCATATGTTACGTTTGATGAGACTAAATATGATTATAAAGTTCTTTAGTTGGGCGAAAAACCGAATAATATCAAATAAGTCTGTTACTGGCTGGGGGAGAAAGCGGTCCGGTCTTAGGGCTACAAAAAACGCCGCAAAGTTTAATGTTAGAGTTAAATTAAAAGAAGATGGCTTTATTCGCTCAATTGGATTGGGGGACTCTATGTCTTTTTCTGAGGTTGAGGATGATCTTGGTATATATTACGATGCAACGGTAATATCAAGGCTAGAAAAACTCATCATAAAAAATGCCAAGGATAATCCAATAGTATTAGAAACGGCCAGGAAGGCGATCCAGCTCATAAAACACCACGAAGTAAGTAAGTACAATGCCGCCTTAGAAGTAACAGAAGGGCTAAAAGAAAAGCTACAAAAAAACCCAAACAATATTCTAATAATAGCCCAGACAAAGGCAGATATGTCCCTCGAATATGGGCTTGCCAATACTTTTGCCCCAAACGATATAATTACGGCCACAATAGAGGAAAACCCTAATTCAAAGATATATTTAAAGGTTCACACTGATGTATTAAATGGTCGTAAAGAGTCAGATATAGATTTATCTAGCGTGCCAAATTCCATAAAAATAATTTCCGACGATGTTAATCCCATATCACTCCTAAAGCATTTTACCAAGGTGTATACAAAGACTTCGCAGATGGGATTTGAGGCGCTACTTGTTGGTTGTGAATGTATCTGTTTTGGCGCGCCTTTTTACTCCAATTGGGGTATCACGGACGACAGAGTCAAGGTAGATAGAAGAACTAAAAAAAGAAGTTTAGAAGAGGTGTTTGCCGCTGCTTATATCCTATATCCAAAATATTACAATCCATATACAAAAAAACCATCAGACATTATTGATACTATTAATACAATTGTCAAATACAGAGATATCGAACGAAAAGCCAACGAAAAACTCTACCTTTTCGGATTTTCCAGATGGAAGCACAACTTCACCATTCCATTCCTTACAGAGTGCAAAAAAGAAAATATTCATTTTATAAATCCTATCTTCTCGGCCCACCTTGACCTTGCTTTAAAAAAAGGCTTGTCCCCACAAGATAAAATATATGTTTGGGGAAAAAAAAGTTTTTCTGATCTTGAAACTTGGGCCAAAGATAACAGCACAAATATTACTAGGGTTGAAGATGGCTTTATCCGTTCAGTTGGTCTGGGATCAGACCTTACTCGCCCCTACTCATTAGTTATTGATGATCTGGGTATCTATTTTGACCCACAGCAAGAATCAAGGTTAGAAAATATTCTTTCAAGTCATGATTTCGACTCTATGGACACTGATGTTTTGGCACACACACTAATATCAAAGATCCAAAAGTCAAAAATCTCAAAATACAATACGACACCAACAAATTCAGCCACTAACTTTCCAAAGAACAAAACAATAAAACTTGTTATTGGCCAAGTAGAAGACGATGCCTCAATTATCTATGGTGGCAATGGTATGACACTAACCCAAGTTAGAAGCTCAGCAGGAAAAGAGGCTTACATAATTTACAAACCACATCCAGATGTCCTTAGTGGCAACCGAATTGGAATCATACCAGATGATATCGCACAATCCCTTGCAGATTCGGTATCTACGGGCAATATTCATGACCTACTTGATATATCTGATGAAGTCCATACCATTACATCCCTAACTGGTTTTGAGGCTCTGATGAAGCAAAAAACAGTTTTTACCTATGGCATGCCTTTCTATGCTGGTTGGGGATTAACCACAGACAAAAAGGACTGCCTCCGTAGAAAAAGAAAGCTTTCTTTGGAGGAGTTGGTTGTCGGTACTTTAATTCTATACCCAAGATATATTGATCCTGAAACATACATGTATTGCGACCCAGAGCAGTTAATAGACGAGCTACTAAAACAGAAGGCAGAAATATCCAACAGTTCTTTCGTACCAAGCGTGACGAAGGTCCAATCTACTATCGTTCGAAAGTTCAACCAACTAAAATCTTTCTTTCGTTAATCTATCAATATTTTTTAGACAAAATATTTTAATTATAACGCTCGACTTTACGCATCATTAAGTAATACAATAAGGAAAGTAGAAAAATATAAATCAAGACAAGGGCAATGAATAACACAATAAAAATATTGTTATCTGTAATAATAGCAATTACGACATCAAGTGTATATGCGAAGAGTATAACTGCGTTTGTAGCCCAGGGTGGAGACTTTAATTTAACAGAATTTATTTCGGAAACCGTTAATGGCGAATTAAAGATGGATGAAACTTATTTTGTCGGTTTAAATTACGCCGATGAAGTAAATATCCCAATCTTAAAGAAAATCACCGGAGCTTTTGTAAGTCCAGATTTAATAAAAACACAAGTTGAATATCAAATAACAAAACATCGAGGACTACAAGATAATTTTGAGGCACACGCAGCATTTGTTATAAGAACCAAAGATTTTAAATATTTCGAAAATAATAATTTCAATCTCGCGTCTTCTATGGGGCTTTCATATGCTTTTAGTGATCCAATGTATGAAGATACGGAGACGGGGTCACCAGATGGCGAGAGATATAGACTGCAGCAATATATGGCATTTGAAATAGATTTTGGAAGGTCAGATTCTAAATGGAGTGTTCCTGTGAGGATCCATCACCGTTCTGGGGTATATGGGTTAATCGCGCCAAGAAAGGTTGGCTCCAATTTTATAACTATAGGTTTAAGAAGGGATTTTTAAAGAGTGGAAAAGAATATTTTACTAATCCAGGGACCTATGGGGACATTCTTCAATGAATACGCAAAATATAGGAAAGCGAAAGGAAGTAGGGTCTTTAAGATAAACCTAAATTTAAGTGATAAGCTCTTTTATAATCAAGGAAATGAAACAGACTATACTGGTAAGAAGGAAGATTTTTCCAGCTTTCTATTAGATTACGTAATAGCGCATGGAATAGATTCAATATACATTTTTGGTGATTGTCGAAGCTATCATAAAGATGCCAAGAAAGTATCAGTAGAGTCAAAAATTGATTTTTATGTATTTGAATTGGGGTATATCAGGCCAGACTATATAACCTTGGAAAAAGACGGCGTAAATGCAAATTCAAGTATATCAAAAGATCCAGATTTTTATAAAGATCTTCCAAATGAAGAACCACCATTGCCAACCCCAGCACATAATTCATACCCAAAAATGGCATTTTTTGCCGCAATTTATTATTTTGTAAATAGTTTAGTTATATTTAATAAATTTAAAGAAAATTATCAGCATCATAAGGATCCGCGTTATTTAAGAGAGGCTTTTATCGGTATTAGGTCTTTTTACAGAAAAACTAAGTTTAAAATCACCGAGAAAAACCGACGTAGAGTAGTATATCGGCGCGAATATAAATCATATTTTGTAGTCCCCATACAGGTTTCAACCGATTTTCAAATAATAGATCATTCGCCATATAAGTCCGTTGCTTCTTTCATCGAGGATATGATATCTTCGTTCTCTGAACATTCAGATCCTGAGGAGATGTTGGTAATAAAGCACCATCCAATGGATCGTGGTGTCGCCAATTATGAAAAGCTAATAAATAGGCTTTCCATAAAAAACTTGATATCAGACCGCGTTATATATGTGCATGATATGGATTTACCAACAATTCTAAAGCATGCTAAGGGCGTAGTAGTGGTAAACTCCACGGTTGGTTTGTCGGCTTTATATCATAAAACACCAGTTAAAACTATGGGTGATGCTAACTATGATATTCCTGGCATTTGCTATCAGGGCGCTCTAAAAGATTTTTGGAAAAATCCTGGTGAAGTGGATGAGGAGTTATTTGAAAAATATAGATTTCATCTAATAGAAAAAACACAGGTAAATGGCTCTTTCTATGGGTTGTTTCCTAAATTTGTTGCATAATTCTTATCAATATCAATTCTTTCATTTCCAAAATATTCTTTGAATCCATAAGGCACTAGCGCAGCTTTATATAGTCCATCCAAATCAAAGTTATAAGGAAAGCAAAATTTTTCCGGCTTCAAGCCAAGATTAACATCAAACCATTTAAGCATCAAGTCAGTGTCTTTTTTAATATGGTATATACGGTGTTTTAAGTCTGGAAGTTTCCAAAGTTTTGTATGGTAGTATGAATGCGCACCAATTTCAATGCCTAAATCCATTAATTTTTTAATATGCTCAATATTCATGCATTTTTGACCAATGTCGTTAACGCCATTATCTATAAATGAAGGGCAGATAAAATATATTTTTTCATTGTCAATATTCCTACCGTAGGTGTATTGAGAAAGTAATCCATCATCAAAGGTGCAATTATGATTTCCAACATCCGAATTTTCATTCATTTCATGAATCATTAGATATTGTTTCGTAAAAGATTTCATGAATCATTAGATATTAATTGATATATGATTGATATTATATTCATATTTGCATCATATATCAATCAGCAAAAAAAAAGTGTATAATTAAGGCAATGTAATTTGAAAATAGGCCCATCATGGTAATAGACGTAAACGTAACATCAACATGTAATCTAGCATGTACATACTGCTCCGAAGGTTTCGAGTGCGGTCTTTCGACCCAGTTTGAGGAAAATACCTCAATAACGCTGGACGATTTAACCAACTATATGAATAAGATAAAAGATCCTAAGAAAGAGATCTTTTTTTGGGGCGGGGAGCCATTTGTAAATTTTGATTTTTGTAAAGGCGTGATGAATAGATATAAAGACGATAAAAATGTATCTTTCTTCTTCTATACTAATGGCGTATATCTTAAAAAGTACATGAAAGAATTGGTAGAATTTGATAAGAAGTTGGGACATGATAGGTTAAGATTTCAGGTGTCATATGATGGTGCTGCTGTCAATAATATAACACGCCCAGATAAGAAAGGAAACTCATCAACGAAGCTTGTGAGAACCAACTATTTATTGGCAAAAGATGCTGGCTTAAACATCGGCTTAAAGTCAGTAATCACCGCCGAAAATTTTAAATATATATATGAGTCATTTCGTGATGTTATAGCGATGGATCAAAACTATGCGCCAACCCCAGATTTATATTCTCAGTTAACGGAGGAGGAGCTTGCTCCTAGGCTAGATGAATTAAAGGAAGGGTTACAAAAAATCGCCAGATATATATACAGCAATCAATTAAGGCCAGAGAAGTTTGGTTGGTTCCAAAACTCTCGCGCGCTATGTTCATCAGGGATTAATTATGCATCGATAGATTTAACAGGAGATATTTCTCCATGTCATGGATGTATGTACAAGGAGTCTGAAGACCATGTAATGGGTAATATTTTCGATGAGGATCTTGATTTTGACAAACTCCTAAAAGACAACTCGGATATGTATCGTGAAGCGCGCGTTGAACCACTTCTTTGTCAGAGTTGTGATGCCATGTTTTGTATGAAGTGTAATGCCGCGTCATACGAGAAGTCAGACAAAGAAGAATATATAGATCGTTGGAATGATCACGGCGCAAATTGGCAGGTATGTAAGGTATTTAAGCAAAACGAAGTAATACACCATTCGCTGCGCAGTGCCCAAAAAGCCGGAGTTAAATGAGAACATTCACCTTAGAGGTTTCGGTTACAGAAAAATGTAATTTAGGTTGTCCTTATTGCTATGTAGCAAATAAACCAACCTATATGACAACTGATACGTTCGATAAGGCTATTCCAGAATTATATGATATGATGGATCGTTCTGGCACGGATAAATATCACGTTTCATTCTTTGGTGGAGAGCCATTGCTGAATTGGGATTTAATAATGCATGCGACCAAATTCTTAAAAGCGGATAAAAAGTGCATAGGTATAAATATTATAAGCAACCTAACTCTATTAGACGAAGAAAAAACGCGTCAAATAAAGGAAATGGATATTGGTGTATCTTGGAGTTTTGATGGGATGTCATCTAATGAAACTCGCCCACTTCTACCAATATTAGAGAATAAAAACCCAGAGACCGGTGAATTATTCGATGGCGTGCTTGATTTATATAATTCCAAGAAGGAAATGATGTTATCTGTAACCAACGGTTGCAAGGTAATGATCTGGCCTGGTAATACGAAGGATATGACTGAGAATTTTGAATTTTTAGTAGATTGGGGTATCGAACATCCAGATTTTTCAATAGTTAGAGATGATGTTTGGACTGTAGATGATTTAAAAATGTTCCGGGTGGAGCTGAGAAGGATGACTGATAAATATATTGAATATATTAAGGCCGGAAGGGCAGTATCGGTTGGTTTTTTAAGATTGGCTATTCTGGATATAACCTTCGGATTAACCAAGGGAAAACGCCCTTTCAGCTGTTTTGCCGGTACTCATGGCGGAATTTTAATGTCATCAGGTGAATTCTATCCATGTGCCAGATTTGCCTCCAAGAAATTAATGAAAATGGATGAAAATTATAATTTTCAGTATTATCAGGAAAAGTTTAATCCAAAAACCATGAATAAGTGCGAAAATTGTGATATCCGACAAGTTTGTAATGCTGGATGCTCTTACTCTCAGGTGACAAATGGAAACAAGCCATTGGACTCAATATGTGAATTATTTCATATGATAAACGAAGAGGCAATGAGGGTGGTCGAGGAGTGTCGTGATGAAAAGACATTCGCGATGCTAATTAAGATGTGGTTAAGTAACGTAGGGTAAATAAATGAAAAGTTTAATAGATGTTCCAATAAGGGTAGAGATGGGAACTGTATCTCATACAAAAGATAAGGTCTTGAGCGTAGAAGATCTTGCTATTCAAATTGAAGCTGCCAAAAAAGGAACTGCTAGGGTTGATTCTAAGTATGTGGGTAATGGTGATGGCCTCGAGCACCTGCATGATTATAAGTATGATTGGGCCAGGTTTTTAGATAATATGAGCCATATCATTAAGATGGGTAATTCTAACCAAGAACAGGCAGCTCAGGATTCTCATTTTCATGATACCCACAAGGGTAACGATAATCGTAAGTACAAAGGGAAATAGAGTTACTATGGGATTATCTGATATACAACCAAAAAATAAAGGAAAGAAAGAAGAAGCGAGTAATTCTTCGGTAAATGTTATATATTTCACAAACCAATGTAATTTGGCCTGCACGTATTGTTATCAGGATTTAAAAGATCGACCAGTACAAATTTTATCAAAAGAGGATATAAGGAATGCCGTTGATGAAATTCTCGAAAGAGAGCCTGCCGATCAGCAGACCCTTATGGTGTTATTTGGAGGAGAGCCAACGTTGGAGTGGGAAAATGTAACCTATTTAATGGACTATGCATATTCCAAAAAGAAAAAGATCCATTTTAATATGACGACAAACGGAATCAAGTTTTTGTCAGAAAAATTTTTAAAAAAAGTAATGGATAATTTCTTTTATAAAAAAGGCATGATTTCAACCGATGTTTCTTTTGATGGCCTTGGAAATGACAAGAGGGTGTTTGAAAATGGAGATCCATCAACCCCCTCCATGATAAAAATATTTAAAAAGTTGAATAAATATGGATTTAAGTATAGGATAAGATATACAATTCAAAAATCAAATATAGATTTTTTGTATAAGGATATAAAGAAAATAATAAATACGTTTAGACCAATCCGGCTCATAACCTCGGTTGATTGGGAAGGGCTCGAAGATTTGGATCAAGTTTATTTACGGGAAGTGACAAAAATATTAAGGAAGGATTGGGAATCGGGGGAGATAAAAACCCCCGTATGCGAAATGTTTTGCGATATGTGTAATGGTTGTGATTCAGTAAAGAAGTCGATAACCTATTATAGTGATGAAGGTAATGTAGGAACGGTTAGTAATTCTCAGACACAAAAGAAATTCGATGATTTTAAGGACAAGGAATAAGAAAAATGAAATTAAATAAAATGACATTGCAGGCGGAAGCCAATAAGGATGTAATAAGAAATTTATCCTATGGATTAAGCGATAAGGATAAATTATCGATGATTTTTGAACTTTCATCGGCGATCAGTGATGAAAGCATAAAGAGGGTAGTTCTTGAAAGCTTTTCGATGGCCGTGGACGTTATTGAGGGCGGGGTAGATCATTCAACGACTGATAGTCAAGATTATAGTATTGATATGACGACCAAAATAAGTAGAATAGCAATAATGTTGGGTTATTCTTTGGAAGAGGTAGTTGGTAGTATTATTGAAATGAGTAATTCTGCTAACAAAGGTTCTTCGAAGGCGCCAGATAAGGAATCTTTAGATTTTATAACTTCTGATGTGGATGTCGATGACTACGAAAAGTTTTTAGAAGAAAACAAGGTAAAAGAGAATTTAGATTTTTTAAATTCACAAATATAAAGGGAAAAGGTAGTGGGCAAAGGTAGCGGAAATTTAAGTGTCGTCGGGTGGACGGGTGGATCCAGTAAGAATGCTGGAAAGTACCCAAAACTTTTAAAGCAGAAGGGAAGCCAGCCAAAGGATAAATACAAGGCGCAATGGCAGAAGAGTAAAAAAGGAACCGCCCTAAATCAAACACTTGGCCAAGGTGTAATAGTTAGAAACCTTAATCCAGTTAATAAATGGGTGCAGACTATCACCTCAAACCAATCAGTCTACTGTCTCGGAACAGTTGCTTCGGGTGCAATTATAGAAAAGAGCTTCTTCACTACGCTTGGCGAGGCAATAAATGTAGAGAGAGCACGCCGAGGTCACAGCACGCGCAATTATGCGCTCTCATCGTTTGTAAAAGCCTCAGAAATAAATAGTTTAAGGCAAGGGTTAACAGATGCTGGATATCCTGGCGCCGCAAGCGTTTCAATAAGTTCTGAGGTTAAGGCTGTTGATATCAATAAAATAGTGCAGGCGATTGTTGCCGCCGGTCTGGCATGTACTACGGACACGATCGTAAACAAGTGCGTATGTAATTCTAATTACACTTGTACTTGTAATTGTAATAATTGTACGTGTGATTGTAATTATCAGACTAAGGATATATGTACGTGTGATTGTAATTACTGTACGTGTGATTGTAATTACTGTACGTGTGATTGCAATTACAGTTGTACTTGTAATTGCAATTATTCAGATATGAGATTAAAGAAAGACATTAAATTCAAAGAAGTTAAGAATGGCTTGAACATATATTCATTTAAATATGTGTGGAGTGGTGTATTACAGGTAGGGGTAATGGCACAAGAGATA
>JYMV01029504.1_pt1 | contig 13542 bp, 8 predicted proteins | sample 338911 | NCBI WGS metagenome assembly JYMV01 (sample SAMN03354496, study PRJNA234377) | hydrothermal vent metagenome | biome: Deep sea; feature: Hydrothermal plumes at the Eastern Lau Spreading Center, Western Pacific Ocean; material: Seawater | place: Tonga | collected 2009 | depth 2000 m m
GATAGTCAAGCGTTTCTTACTCGATAATTTAGGGTCTAAAAGCTCACGCAACTGATTGCCTGTGAGAACTACCCCATCCTTCAACCCTTCTAACATAGATCTTTGCTTGTTCTTGATTTGTTCTAGACCTAATGCTTGGCCTTGGATGTTGCGTGGGATTTGGACATAAATGAACCTCCCCACCACTCCACTGGCTACTATCGCCACCATAGACCAAAATGCTATACTCACTATTCCCCCAAACTTAAATGAGGTGTGAAATAGAATTAATACAGGCCCAAGTGTACATAGGAAAATATGAAATTCCAGCAAATACTTAATTCTCAAGTGCTTCTCCATAAATCCATGATTCTTCCTCGCAATATAAATAGCGACACCGAAAGCAATCATAAACGTTCCAATAACTCCCAGCCCCTGACCGAACAGCCCTGACGGCTTAAACCAGTCATACTCTGAGTGATAAAATCTCTCTTCTAAAGGCAAACTATAAAACGATCTCCCCTCAACCCAGAGATAGACAGTTACTGCAATGACAATTGCAGACATCGTGGCGATGTATATAAAATGCGTCGTCTTTGTCATTTCATAAATGTACGAACTCCATTAACTTTTATACTATCAAAATCCAGATGCTTAGGATTTATTAAGAAATTAAACTCTCCTGAAACTAGTACCGAGTTAACTTTAAGAGCCAGAGTCGTGCAATCTCAAAGAAACTGGCCTCCAATCTTCTTTGCATAATCCCCCATTACCCGAAGGTTTATTTATCCCATCCATCTGAAAATAGACTTAAATCCAAATCACTGACTGACAAAGCAACTTTGATAAACCGCTCAGCTACCATTAAATCATTTGGCAAACTTGTTTTAAGGTCTAACTCGTGAGCGCAAAAATTGAATCTAAAACGTATCTAAAGTTCATCAATCTGTAAGTCGTAGTTGACACCTCGTTCTTTAAGTCCGTTTAGGATATACTCGACGCATTTGTGGTGTTTTCCTAAATATTCCGGGACGATGATACCTTTTTCGTCGTAGAGACCTTCTGATAGCATTCGAAGTACGGTGGTGGCGGTGTAGCCCGTGGTTCGTGCCATACTGTGGACTTTAGTAGATGGGCAGTACTCGTCGAAAAGGCTGTAGGTATACTTTAGATTTTTTCTGTCTTTGACTCCCTCTACTTCGATACGCATAATCGTAAAATCTACTTCGCCGGGCTTAAGTTCCCATTGCGGGAATAGAAGCTTCGCTGTTAAGTCTATGGGTCGAATGGTAACGCCATTAACTTCGGTGGGTTCCGAGCTAAAAAAGCCGGCTTCCCGCATAATCTCCATTAGCCTGATATGACCTGGATAACGGAGGGTTTTCTCTTTGATGTTAGGAACGTGAGTCATCGTCTTTGCTAAAGATCGAATACCGTCACTATTAAAAGTTTCGAGGGTTCCTACCTTATCGAAATGAAGGAGTTCGGGTTCAGATAAAGCGGGCTTTGTAATAAGCACACTGTTCTCAATATATCGCGCAGGTCTCGTGTACTCTTCGATAACGTCAATGGGTGAGAAAACCGCTTTATACTCGTATGGAAGCTCTCGTACTTTAGGTAGGCCGCCGACGTAGATGAGGATGGATGAGGTTTGGTCTAAAATTGAGTCCACATACCCCGGGAGAATATTGCTCATTCCTGGCGCCACTCCTATGTCCACAATCGCCGTGACATCGTGCTTCACAGCGAGGTCATTAAGCTCCAAAGCATCTTCTGGGAAGAACGAAATGTCCACCACATTCTTGCCCGCCATAATGATGCTCTTGAGGGTCGTGAAGCCCATAAACCCGGGCACAGCACACAAAACCAGATCTGCATCCGCAATCACCTTGAGAAGTTGCGATTCATCGCTCAGGTCAGCTTCAACGGTTTCGATTCGGCTTCCCTGAAATTTATTCAGGTTTTTAGGGCTGAAATCCGCCACTTTTACCTTCATTTTTTCATCTAAGGCCAAATCAAACGCCATAGGCGCACCCACGAGCCCCGCTCCTAGTACTGTTACTTTCATTTTTCAGGCTTTATTATAGAAATTCCTATAGCGTGAGCGTTGATGTCGGATTCGATCATTCGCTGTTGACGGTAATTTCCACTGTGATACATCTCAGCTTGGTTGTCGAAATAATCGCTAAAGACATTTCCAGACTGACCCGTAGGGAGTACGCTCTCAGAGTTTTCGACATCTGCAAAATCAAGAGCGATTCGCATAGAAGGTCCGGAAAACACTTTGAAATTTACTTCGTCATTCAGGCGGAACTCATACTTATTTAACGCATCTTTTGCAGCAGGCACCTTAAACGGGCCTACGTTAAAGAAATCCCCGATATACTTAACGTCCCCCATAGCATGCTTATGGGTTAGAGTGTGAAGATCACTGTAAATCCACGCATCGTGGTTATCTCCCAATGCGTCCTGCAGCTCGTCGATTGCGGCAATAAAAGCACGACTTACTATTTCCGATGCTCCATCCGCCTTCTCGGTATTTACATCGTCCCACCATGGCGATTCGGCATTTTCGAGAAGCATAGGGAAAGAGTATTCGCACACGAAAGTCGGGGTAAACGATTTGAATTTCTCGTCACCCATATCGTCTCCCATAGCGAGCTTGAGTGTGTTGTACATCCAACGATAATATATCGTTGGGGCTATTTCGCCTAGTTCGTGAGTTCCACGCCAGTCTTTGATAAGATCGAATGACGATTTATAAATACCGTCGAACTTAGAAGGGTCAAGATCTTCACTGTCGTTATTAAGAATGTACTCGACAAGCATCTTAGAATTTTTATCGTAAACCGGAGAGTAGTTGTCTAGCTGCAAAGCGTGCACATCATCTATCGTCCAATCACTTTTATCCGTGCTTAAAGCGGCCTGAATAGACGAGGCTCTCGTATTCCCACTGTAATAATATCCAGGATAGTGAACCCCTTCAACATCTTCGGGCGAATTATTCGCAGAAAACACAAACCCCCTCTCAGGATTTACAATCTGAGGGTTTTTACTAAAATCATACCAACCCTGAACATCGTTTGAAGCTTTAGTTCCGTCAATAAATGATTTACAATCGACAGAATCTCCACGAATAGGCAGCTTCGCAGAAGCCCACCATGCAATATTTCCCTCGCTGTCTCCATACATGATATTAAGTCCTGGAGCGTGAATTAAAGATGCCGACTTTTTCGCATCTACGATATCGTGAGCTCTGGAAAACCCGTAGAAAGCTTCGTTTAGAAGGTTTTTCGGATACTTCGTATAAGCCCACCACATAGAAATATCGTCCATGATAATAGGTCCATGATGCGTCTTTTTAATCGGAATTACGATGTCGGAAGAGTCCCTAACGACAATGGTTTGGTATGAAATGTCAAGATCCAACCACTTCCCATCGTAGAAATACTTATCGCCCTCAATCAGCTCTTTGTACATATCGATATCATCATTGACGAACATCGTAATTCCCCAAGAATGGGTCAAAGTATGGCCTATCGGAGGGAAGGGCATCCCTGCTAAATGATTCCCATAATACTCCAATTCAGGCGTCACTACATGAGCTTCATACCAAACCGATGGGGACGAAAATACCATATGCGCGTCATTAGCAAAAACCACTCTCCCCGATTTCGTTTTCTCACCACTTATAACCCAAGAATTCGAACCAATAAACTGCGGGACTGGCAGTCTTTCATCCAATTCCATCACCATATCCGAAATCGACACCGCATCACCTCCACTAACAGGAATCTTCGTGTTATTCGACAACGTCACAGCGATATCAGCCATGTAAGTCGAATCGAAATTACTTTTAAAAGCCATAGCGAAGCTATATCCCATAAATCCCGCTGTTTTATATAGATCTTCGACATCAAATTTCGCGGGCTCACTCCCTAACAATGTGTACTCAATCGGAAAGTCTCCCTCATCAATAAATGAATTCACACCATTTAAATAAGCCACCGCTGCCTCAATCACCTCCTCAGGACCATTTTCCTCAAACTCCTTCGCACACTTCTCCGCCGACTCCTTCATCCCTAAAGTCCTTAGATACTTATCATTTTCAATCATATCTACACCAAACAATTCAGACAGCTCCCCTCCTCCTGCTCTTCGAATCAAGTCCATTTGCCAAAGCCTCTCCGATGCATGAACATATCCTAAAGCGAACATCGCATCGGACTCGTTTGCCGCATATATATGAGGAACCGCCATATCGTCGAACACGATCCTCACCTCTTCCGTAACATCATTTGACGTTATTGTAAATTCATAATTAGTCTCCGAATTAATAACGAAAACATAACCAGCAATAAAGACAAACACTATCACTACAATTACGATACCCAATAATTTTCTCATTCTCGAAATTTACAATAGATTATCTTTGTTGAACCCTATTGAGTCTTAAGTTTACATCAACAATTGTGATGTCGTAAGATGAAAAGTTACACACTTATATATCTTGTGTTTTAACGATATTATGCTCCTCTCCCCCTTCTACTTAAAAGCTCGATGACAACGGCAGACTATTAATAGAAAAATTAACTTCCTCAACATTTTTCAAACATGAGAACATACTTGAAGAAATATATATTACTATTTGGGTGATTTTTGATTGCCAAATTAATTCACATCAACACTAACACCCCACTCCGAAGGCGCCGAGGATGAGTAGTATGTCCGCTACTGTAACGAAACCATCCCCATTGATATCGGCAGTGCAAGACGTGTTGCATCCAAACTCACTTAATACGAGCAGCAAGTCCTGCACGGTCGTTACACCATCACCATTAAGGTCAGTAACACAACCACTCACAACGGGAGTTCCGGAAATGAGTTGGTAGCTAAGTGTGGTTTGGGGTGCCCCTCCAGCATCATCAGTGGTGGTTCCATATGTTAAAATAGGCTCTAACGTCTCCTCATGGAACCAATAATAATAATCGTCATTCACGTTAACCGTCATTAAGGGGGTTCCGAATATCCAGACCAAAATCTGGAACGACTCCGTTACATGGACCCTCACCACATTCTCGAATACTTCAGGATCTCCCCCGAAAGTAAGTGGCGGAAGAATGACCGTTCCAAAAGCATCCGGAGTACCCAAATAATTCCCGTTTACAATCGTAGTCGAATCCTCACCGGCATTCAATCCGGTAAGCACACCAGTATACCCCATCGTGCTCCATGAAATCCCGGGCGTAATAGGAAAAACTTCCTTCACGACGGGAGTAGTGTAAATAATAGCCTGTGCGCCAGCTAACCCTAATATCGCCTTATAATCGGTCCCATTCTCCCAGTATGCGTATCCGGCCAGCTGGGTGGAGGCTTGTGCTACCGTAGCTGTCGGGTAAATCGCGGATTGCGCTGTGGCAGTTGGATCTACATATGAATGCTCGTATATCGCAGTTGATATTAGGTTTGAAAAATCCCAAACCACATCTATCACCCCAGTACTACCCCCTGAAGGATCGAACCCGAATGTATTAGCATCAGAAATTTGAATAACATCCCCTATCTGAGGGATTTGGTTTGTAGCAGTGATAACAGGATACTGTGCTAATGCAGTAATAGATGCGATTGCAAATGAAACCACCATTAACAACTTCAGGACTTGATTTTTCATGTCTAACTTATTCATTCAGTATTAGTAAGGTACATAATAAACATACAATTGCAAAACGTCACTAGAGCCATTATAGTCAACTCAACTCGTGAGAGTTGCTCAAATTATTTATTTATAATCTTGTGAAAAATGAAATCAATACTATTGACCTATCTTGTAATGCCTATTAATTAAATCACCATCACCTAGACAAAACCTATACATATGCATAATTATACTCTTCTCCTCGTTTGGCTAACCTTAATGCTCACTCCTAAGCTAGGATATGCTCAGCACGAACAAATAGTTGATAGCCTTGCAAACTCCGTAGAGACTGAAGTTATCGAACTCCGCCACTGGTTTCACCAAAATGCTGAGCTCTCAAATCGAGAATTCAAAACCGCGGCAAGAATTGCTGAGGAACTTGAGAAAATCGGCCTCACCCCTCAAACTGGAATAGCACACACAGGTGTGGTCGCCGTTCTTATAGGAGGAAAACCAGGACCCGTAGTGGCACTTCGCGCCGACATAGATGGACTTCCTGTCAACGAGCGATGTAACATACCTTGGGCTTCAAAAATGATGGGGACGTACAATGGCCAAAACGTTCCGGTTATGCACGCCTGCGGACACGACACACATATCGCAATTCTATTAGGGGTGGCAAAAATAATGACCGAAATTCGTGATGAAATACCAGGAACTATTAAGTTCATCTTCCAGCCAGCGGAAGAGGGTTCACCCATGGGAGAAGAAGGAGGTGCTGAACTCATGGTAAAGGAAGGTGTTCTCAAAAACCCCAATGTTGATGCCATCTTCGGGCTTCACATAAGTTCGGGGAATCCTGTAGGGAAAATTTCCACACGCTCAGGTGCTATCATGGCATCAGCTGACTCATTTAGAATAGACATTTCTGGCAGCCAAACACATGGTTCAACACCTTGGACGGGAATTGACCCCATCATAACAGCGGCACAAATGATAAATTCCATGCAGACCATTGTTAGTAGAAATATGGAACTCACAAAAGCCGCTACAGTCATTACGATTGGAAGTATTCACGGAGGCGTGAGGAGTAATATCATCCCCGAAAAGCTTTATATGTTAGGGACACTCCGTTCTCTTGACAAAGACATGCGAGAACTAGCAATGAAGCGCCTTGGGGAAATCGTGGAAGCGATTGCTACTGCTAATGGAGCTACTGCTACCCTTGAATTCGATGTCTCCTACCCTATCACATATAACGACCCCGAACTCTTCGAACAAATGCTTCCTACATTTGAAAAAACCGCTGGTTCTGATAACGTAATAATAGGACCGGCTATAACTGGTGCGGAAGACTTCTCATTCTTCCAAGAACAAGTTCCTGGACTCTACTTCTTCTTAGGAGGTGTCGCGGCTGGAACTCAAATATCTGAATCAGCACCTCACCACACACCATACTTCTTCGTTGATGACTCAGGAATGCTACTGGGAATAAAGACTATGTCTAACCTCACATTGGATTATATGAAAACCTCTGGGAAATAATATTTAGAGCCTATATATATTTGACCAATAGCAACAATTACCATTCTGAGATTTTTAATAATACAATTTCTCAGAGGTCAAGCAATGGAGGGTTAACTATACTACTGACACATAAACATACCCTACCTCACTCAGATACAATGACCTTTTCTACTGATCCACCGGAATAGATGTAGAAGAGTGTAGTGTTTTTCGTGGAGGGATCTACTGTTCGGCCTAGAACATCAACCACCTTGATAAGTTCGCCTCTAGAATTGTTAGACGGTATGGGATCGACGGCAAGGGGCTCAGAACAAAGCTCGGAGAAGAAGAGCCATGCTTCGAGACTTGAATTGATGTCCATGTTACCGAAAGAGCCTGGCCAGTCATGCCCTCCCCCATTCACTGTGTATAGCCAAACTTCAGCACAGGCATCTTCTAATCCGTACTTGTCAAATGACACATCGCTACCGTCATTGGGTGCTATGTCGGGGAAGGTGCCTGATGACAGAAGCTCAATTCCATAGAGTTCCGTGAAGAAATCTATGGTGGCGGGGATACTTGGGTAAGCTCCCCAATCATCAAGGTTCTGTGGATCACCATCGAAATAGGTGACATTATCTTCTGTGCCGTGTACTTCAAGGATACCCACTGAATGAGATGGTGAACATTCATCCATAATATCCTGCATTATCATGCCGGCTATCGGAGCTACTCCTGCAAATGTTTCTGAGGCTTCACATGCAAGGAGGTAGCAGAGATCGCCACCGTTTGACATACCAGTACAAAAAACATTATCTGGGTTGATTGAATTTGTCTCAACGAATAGATCAGTAAGCTCCTCTAGGAATGCGACATCATCGACAGTTTCATTGTTTTGGAATTCATATCCAACATTAAAAAATGTGTAGCCATATGAGTCCTCTATGCCTTGAGGGTAGCAAACGGCGAATCCGTACTCGTCAGCTATGCTGTTGAATTCAGAATAATTCATAATCCCTTCCGCAGACCCTGAGTATCCATGACAAACAAAAACTAGGGGACAGTTTTCCGGAGCGTCTAGGGGGTGGTAGTAAATGTATTCTCTATTATAATTTTCACCTAACAGCTCTCCGTATTCTACAACCATAATGTTTGCCGAGAGTGAGTTATTGCTAGCATTATCATCACTTACCTCGTTAATATTGGATACAACGACCTCAATATTAAAATTTCCAACTGAAGTAGGCGTAAAATTATCTTGATGAGTGAATGTAAAAGATTCGCCTGTATAAAGGATAATAGAAAATGTTTGGGCATATTCTTGGGTATCGTAAATCCAAGTCACATCAAGGCTTTCTATTAAATCTGCTCCTACATTCGTGATAGTACCTTCAACTGATAAAATGCTATTCATAGCAGCATTAGAGGGCATAGAAAGTGAAGTTAATTCCGCGTCTAAACCTTGGGGCTCGTAGACTTGGACATCGTCAATTCCCCAACCGAACATCCACCCTCCATTGTCGTTATAGCGGAATGCGATTAATACGTTAGGATTTCCAGAAAGTGAGCTCAAATTAATAGACACATTCTCCCAAACCGTGTAGTCAGAATTCCCATTGCCCTCAACACTTTCAAGCACACTCCACGTCGCTCCATCGTCTAGTGAAAACTCAATTGTAGCACTCTCTGTATCTCCTTGATAAGATTCTCCAGAATAATAGCTGGCAAATGACATGATAAGACCGCCTATGCCATCAAGATTGAGAGCCGGAAGGATAAGAAAATCCTCACTTTTATTGCAGTCACACTCATCATCATTTGTTGCGATAAAATTTCCGTGTGGCTCGATATCCCACCAATCACTTTGCAATCCAGTATTTTCTCCGTTCAGCCATCCGCCATCACTTGAAAGAGTCTGCTGGCTCCATCCGTCAGGCAGATTAAGATCGTCGAAAGTTTCATCAACAAGTATGTTTTGGGCTACAAGAGATGAGCTAGAAATAAAAAGGGCGATTAAAATCAATCTAAGTTTATTGAAAATCATGATTCTATTGAATGACTAAATTAATGAAGTCGTTTCCGAGTTGGAGGAAATAAGTGCCTGACGAAAGTTCTGATATATCTATATCTTCTGTAGAGCTTACTTGTTGTTTAATAAGTTGTTCTCCTAAAATGGATTGTATCGTCAGTAGTCCACCTTTATCAGATTCAATCGTTACAGATTGCGTAGCGGGGTTAGGATATACACTTATCCTAGATTCATTTTGAATTTCTTCGCCTACAGACACAGTGCAGGAAGGATTGCCCACACCTGATAAGGATAGCGATAGGGCATAATCATATAATTCATCCACGACATATAGATTTTCACCTTCAGCATTGCTAAGAACCACTATTCCGATTTCATTTTCAGGGTTTATATATAAATCCGTGGATGCTCCACTCTCACCACCATTGTGTCCCCACATATTTAAAATCCCTCCTCCTGAAAGGTATATTTCTTCGGTGTACCAGTTTAAGCCCTGTGTATTATCAATAAATGGGATTTGAGGGTAAAGCATCTCGCTTATTGAAGATTCTTCTAAGAGCTGATTATTATTGAATGAGCCGTTTTGCAGATATGCTATCATGAAGTTAGCCAAATCAAGAACGCTAGACCTTAGAAGTCCATTTGGGTAATCTGCGAAGCCATAATGCGTATAGGGAGTGTACTGTCCCCCTTGGAAATTATATGGGCGAGCTACGTTGAGCGTATCGAAATCAGATAAATACCAAGAAGTATTGTCCATACATAGCACATCAAAAACATTAGTGTTGCTATACTCACTAAAAAGTTCCTGTGATACAACTTCAACGATATATCCCGCTAATGCTGTAGCCATATTGGAGTAATCAAAACTTGTCCCTGGAGTGCTGTTATTGAAATTAGCTTGAGCGTTATAATCTGCTCCTGACGTAGAAAAGTACATCTCCATACAATCAGACAGTGAAATTGTTGGATCACCTACACTATAATATCCGTCCATAGCTGTTCCATTATCTCTAATCGAAGACGTGTGAGTCATCAACATCCTAGGCGAGATGATTTCATTAGGAAAATTGGGATTATTAACGTTGTACGGCAGATAGGTATTTATGTCCTCATCCAAATCTATTAAGCCATTCTCATGAAGTTGCATTAATGTCGTGCCCGTAAATAATTTAGAAACAGAAGCCATTAAAAAAGCCGTGTTATCGGATACCGGAATGTTATTTTCAATGTCCGCCATTCCGTATGACTCCACCCAAACTATTTCCCCTCCTTTCACAACTATAGTAGACATCCCTGGGATATTTTCATAACCCATCTCATCAAGTATAAATGCATCAAGTTCTGAGCTAGGATTAGGATTCTGAGCAAGTAGCACAGTTGGCATAAAAAGGAGCAGGAAACCGAGGTTAGCAACGAATCTCATGATTTAGTTTTTCTTAAGTTTAAAGGCCAAATATAGCGAGTCGGGAATAAAAATGGATACTGTACGGGCTGAACCGCAGTGCAACAAAAAAACTCGGCGGAAAGGGCAATTGACTAGAGGCTTACTTACATCTCAATAGAATCCATTAACGAATCCTTATCATTGAGCAACTCTTCCATTGAAATAAATGTTTCTGTCCTACGAATTCCCTCTATAGAATGAACGTTTTTGAGCACATCTCTAGCTGCCGAGGAGTCAATTGCTCTCACTTTACAGAATACACTAAACTGACCTGTCGTAAAATCGATAACTGTAATTTGTGGTATCAGTCTTAAAGATTCAACGACCATATCAAAACTTTTCGCTTTATCTAAAAAAACACCTAAATAAGATGTGAATGAAAGGCCTAATTTATTGTAATCAATATTTATGGTGAAGTTTTTTATGACTCCTAAATCTTCAAGTTTTTTTACTCTTACATGAATAGTACTGGGTGACACTAGAATTTTTGAAGCTAAGTCGGTGTAAGAAATTTTAGCGTTTGAAGACAAAAGCTTTAGAATTTCTAGATCAACTTTATCTATTTCATTTTTCATAGTACTACCACAATTAGGGATTTATTATTACGAAATAAACAACTAATTGCCTCTAAACCACTAAAACTTTTAATAAATAAGAGAATTATCAAATAAAACACCGCTTTCTTGAGTAATCATTCTATTTTCATAAAGCCATAATTATATTAATTTCTGGAAAGTTTCAAGAGACTTTCCTTGAGTATAATCATAACCTGTTTTTAATAGACTATACTCTATAGCACTTAATACAGCAATAATATCACAGGTGTTTACTGACCCCATATGACCTACTCTAAAATAAGTAGTTTTAATATCAGCGAGTAAACCACCTGCTATAATAACACCATAATCAGATACATGTTTTAAAAATTGATTCCCATCAACATTCTCAGGGTAATAGACCGCACTTAGGGTGTTTGACGCTACTTTTTCGGATACAGGAATGATTTTCAAACCTATAGATTCAATCGATTTACGAAAAGCGTGAGCGTATTTATTGTGTTTGTGTACCCTCGCATCTACCCCTTCATCAAGAATGATTTTTAAACTCACCTCTAAGGCTCTTATTAAATTAACCGCCGGTGTACCAAAATATGAGGGTTTCTTATTTTCATATGCTTCCATTATAGGTAGCCAGTTTTTCCAATCTGAATAATAACTCTGTACTGGCGTTTTTCTGTTTGACCATGTTTCAATGGCTTTCTTTGACGCTACTAATAGAGCTAAACCTGGAGGTACTCCAATAGCTTTTTGAGTCCCTGTAAATACAATATCTAATCCCCAATCCTCCTGCTCTATCACTTCACCAGCTACTGAACAAACGCCATCTAAAACACTTAAAACATTATATTTTTTTGCTAGTTCAGCAATGGGTTGCGGATCTACAATAACTCCTGTAGAGGTGTCTACATGTGTCATTGTGACTAGTTTGTAATCTTTTCTTTTTAATTCAGCTTCAATCTCTAATAACGAAACACAACTACCTAATGACGACTTCATGAAGGTTACATTTGCTCCGTAGCAGTTTAAAATATCTTTGAATCGTTCACCGAAATATCCAGTAGATATAACCAAAGCATTATCTCCTTTCTCTATAAGGTTCGCTATCGCAACATCCATCGCTAAAGTGCCACTTCCAGATAATATAAAAGGCTGTCCGTTTGGAGCTTTCCATATTTCTTTCATAAAACCTAAACAATTACTAAAGGTTTCTATAAAATTAGGTGCTACATGACTTGTCGTCACTTCTCCCATGGCTCTTAATACAGAGGGTTCAAACTCTATGGGTCCGGGAATCATTAATAGTTTTCTACTCTTCATTCGCTTATGTTTAATTTAACTGACAACAAATATCTCCCATCATCATAGATACAAAAAACAATAAACTTACAACTAATTATTCTTTATACACCTATTAAATCTCCTGCTCCTTTTGTAGGCAAACTTGTACTCCCCATAAGATAAACATCAACAGAACGTGCAACTTCTCTACCTTCAGAAATTGCCCAAACGATAAGGGATTGTCCTTTGCGCATGTCGCCAGCTGTAAAGATCTTAGGGTTGCTGGTCTGATGGTTAGTGTCAGACTTATAATTGCTACTTTTATCTAGCTCTAGATTTAACTCGTTACTTAAAGTGTCTTCTGGCCCCGTGAAGCCTAGAGCTAATAGTGCTAATTCGCAGTCCCAGCTTTTTTCAGTATTTGGTTTTTCAACCAATTGAGGGGTTTCCCCATATTTTATCAGCCATTCTACCTCTACTGTTTTTAAAGCAATAAGCGCTCCTTGTTCGTTCGTGACAAACTCTTTTGTATTCATTAACCAGTTCCTATCACATCCTTCTTCGTGAGATGAACTTGTTGTTAATTGTATGGGCCAAAAAGGCCAGGGTGTTTTTTCACTTCTACCAACAGGTGGCTTAGGCATAATCTCAAAACTAGTGACCGATTTTGCTCCCTGTCGATTACATGTTCCAATACAATCTGAACCGGTATCTCCTCCACCAATAACAATTACATTTTTGCCTTTTGCATTAATCACCTCACCATTTATTTTCTTACCAAACAATTGTCTAGTTTGTTGGGTTAAAAAATCCATTGCCTGAACAACACCTTGGCTGCTAATGCCAGCAACAGGAAGACTTCTACTAACCGTTGCTCCACCACACAATACTATAGCATCATAATTATCAAGTTCAGAAACATCATAATTAACACCTACATTGGTGTTGGTTTTAAAAAATATTCCTTCCTCTTCTAAAATAGACACTCTTCTATCTATGATTCCTTTTTCTAATTTAAAACTAGGTATCCCATAGCGTAACAAACCACCAATAGCATCATCTCGTTCTAAAACAGTAACAGTATGGCCTGCAGGTTTAGCCGCGGCGC
>JYMV01008172.1_pt1 | contig 13541 bp, 13 predicted proteins | sample 338911 | NCBI WGS metagenome assembly JYMV01 (sample SAMN03354496, study PRJNA234377) | hydrothermal vent metagenome | biome: Deep sea; feature: Hydrothermal plumes at the Eastern Lau Spreading Center, Western Pacific Ocean; material: Seawater | place: Tonga | collected 2009 | depth 2000 m m
ACTTTTTTCGCCTCGGAATGGTTGGCGTGTCCGGCGAATTTTTTGTCGCCTTTCAGCTTGACGTAGCACTGTGAATTCCAAAGCCCGGCGGAGAGCAGGCCGTGCTCCGCCTCGACCACGGCACCGACGCGGGGGATGTTCCCGAAGGTGCCAATCAGCGGGTCGGTGATGTGCTTGGGCGGCATGTCGACGCCGCCGGTGTAGTAGATCAGGTTCACCGCGGCGCGCTGGCCCTCGGCGGCAAAATGAAAGGTGTGCGTCACGGCCTTGGCGTAGGTTTCGAGCCCGGCTTTTTGCACGTTGCTGATCCCGACCCGGGACGGGTATTTCAAGTTGAGAGCGCGCACCGGCATGTTGAATGAGTGGCAGCAGAAGTCGCCGATGGAGCCGTTGCCGAAGTCGTACCAACCGCGCCACTTGGCCGGATGATAGATGCCGACCTTGTAGGGGCGCGTCGGCGACGGGCCGCACCAGAAATCCCAGTTCATTCCCTTCGGCACCGGGTCCTCGCCGGCCGGGCGCATGCCGCCGTTGGGCCAGCCGTGGGCTGGATGCCAGACGTGCACGTTGGCTATCTGCCCCAGCAGCCCGAATTGAATCAACTCGATACTCCGGCGAAGATTCGACGAGGCGCTGCCCTGGTTGCCGGTCTGGGTGACGACCTTTGATGTGCGGGACAGTTCCCGCAACGCACGCGACTCGGCGATTGTATGGGTCAGCGGCTTCTCGCAGTACACGTGCCGGTCGGCCTTCATCGCCGCGGTGCAGATCGGAGCGTGCCAATGATCCGGCGTGGCGACCACCACGGCATCGAGCGATGTTTCATTTTCGAGCAGCTCGCGGTAGTCGGTGTACGCCTTGACATCGCCGGCCTTGGCCTTGTGCCGGTTTTGGGAACCGGCAACCTGATTGGGATCGACATCGCAGAACGCCACGACGTTGTGCCCAAGTTGCAGCGCGTTCTTGACGTGGCCCTGTATCTGGCCGCCCATGCCGATGAAGGCGATGTTGAGCCTGTTGTTGGCCCCGAAAACAGTGCGCGGGAGTATGACCGGTGCGGCAGCGGCAGCGGCAAGAAAAGCTCGGCGTTTCATGAATCTGTCTTTCGTCTTTGGATCAATTGGTCGCACCCCTTGTGTCACACTGAACCGGGATTGGAAAGCTGAAACCGGATGGAAGCGGTTCGTTTTTTTCAGGTTTGGCAACCGAACCGACGGTAAGGGTTTGATTTTGCTCTCGCCAGTTTCTGTCAGGTGGGTAACCGTTGTGCCGCTATGAACTCACTTCCCACCCACCGGCAATCCCGTCGCCGGTTCATCCAGTCAACCGGCTTGGCCGCAACCGCCATGGGGTTTCCGGCCATTGTCAGCGCCAGGTCGCCCAACGCCAAACTGAACCTTGCGATCATCGGTAGCGGGGGTCGCGGTGGAAGCAATTTGGCAAACACGGCAAAGACCGAAAACGTCGTGGCGCTCTGCGATGTCAACGCGCAAAACCTGAGCCGCGCGGCAACAAAACATCCCAAGGCGCGAACGTACCGCGATTTCCGCAAGCTCTACGAGAAGACCGGTGACATCGACGCCGTGGTGGTGAGCACCACGGAGCACACGCACGCTTTCGCCGTGCTGCCGGCGCTGCAATCAAAGAAACACGTTTATTGCGAAAAACCGCTGACGCGCGACGTGTACGAGGCGCGGGTGATCACAAAGGCAGCAAAGGAGGCGGGTGTCGCCACCCAAATGGGCACCCAGATTCATGCCGGCAACAACTACCGACGGGTGGTGGAGAAAATCCAGTCCGGAGCCATCGGCCCGGTTCGCGAGGCCCACGTCTGGGTCGGACGCGCCTGGGGCTGGCAAAGCCGGGAAGCGGCCAAGCGCAACCGGGACATCGTCTGGTCATTTGAAACGCCGAAGGAAGCCCAGAAGCCGCCGGCGCATCTGGACTGGGACCTCTGGATCGGCCCGGCGCCGCACCGGCCGTTTCACTCCGTCTATTTCCCCGGGCCGAAGTGGTATCGCTGGTGGGACTTCGGCAACGGCACCATGTCCGACCTTGGCAGCCACTTCAACGATCTCCCTTTCTGGGCGCTCAAGCTCGATGCCCCAAAGTCCGTCGAGGCGTGGGGGCCGCCACCTCATCACGACATCGCACCGGCCTCAATGTCGGCGAGGTACATCTACGGCAGCCGCGGGGACATGCCGCCGGTCACACTCACGTGGCACCAGGGCGAGAACAAGCCGAAGATCTGGAAGGAGAAAGGCATCCCCCAATGGGGCAGCGGCATGCTCTTTATCGGCGACAAGGGCATGTTGCTATCCGACTACGGCAAACACATCCTGTTGCCAGAAAAGGAGTTCAAGGATTTTCAGGCACCCGAGCCGTGGATTGCTCCATCCATCGGGCACCATTCCGAATGGCTGCATGCCTGCAAGACCGGCGCGCCGACCACCTGCCACTTTGGCTACTCCGGGCCGCTCACCGAGGCCAACCATCTGGGCAACGTCGCCTATCGTGCCGAGAAAAAGATCGAGTGGGACACGGAACACTTGAAAATTCCAAACGCCCCGGACGCAGAGCGATTCCTGAAACGCGACTACCGAAAAGGCTGGAGCCTGGCCTGAACCGAGGCCGCTTAGCCAAGCGGCACATGGTCACGGCGGCGACTACCGGGCGAATCGGGCGTTGCGCCTTGGCCGTCTTTTGGCGGGCTTCTTTTTTTCGTAGCCGTTTCGGCTCTCTCTCCTTTGCTGCTTTTTGGGAGAGCGCACTGACTTGAACGCGCGTTCGGAATGTAAATCGTGCTCAACATCGTCGGGTATCGGTTTTTTGATCAACCGCTCGATGTCCAGCAGCAGACCGGCTTCCTCTTTGCTGCAAAATGTCCACGCCTGGCCTTCGCTTCCGGCGCGCGCGGTTCGGCCGATTCGGTGAATATACATCTCCGCTTCCGTCGGCAAATCGTAGTTGAACACATCCGTGATGCCATCCACATCGATCCCGCGCGCGGCAATGTCGGTGGCGACCAATACTTTCACCTTGCCTCTCCGGAAGTTGTCTAGCGCTTTGGTCCGCGCTGACTGGGTCTTGTTGCCGTGAATGGGCGCCGCAGATATCCCAACCCGCTCCAGTCGTTCGCAGACACGGTTCGCCTTATACTTCATCTGCGTGAAAACGATCGCGCGCCCCACCTCCGGGCCGCGGAGAATCGAAACGAGCAAATCATCCTTGTGATCACGATCCACGTACAGCAGTCGCTGGCAAATCTTCTCCACCGTCGGCTGTTCGGGGTTGATCGTGACCCGGGCCGGATTGACCAGCAGGCGCTTGGCTAAGACCTCCACGGCTGTCGGCAGCGTCGCGGAGAAAAACCCGGTCCGGCGTTCCCTTGGCAACTTGGCCAGGATTCGCTCAACGTCAGGGATGAAACCCATATCTAGCATGCGGTCCGCCTCGTCGAGTATGAACGTCTTCACGGCATCGAGCTGTACAAACCCCTGCCCCATCAAGTCGAGCAGGCGGCCGGGGGTTGCGACGACAATATCGACTCCACGGTTCATCGCCTTTTCCTGCGGGCCCTGTCCCACGCCGCCAAAAATCACCGTGTGGGAAACCTGCAGAAACCGGCCATAGGCCGTGATGCTGTCGCCGATCTGTGCCGCCAACTCACGCGTCGGCGCAAGGATCAGCGCCCGAGGGTGACGACCCTCCGGATTGATTTTCTCAGTAGCCAAATCCTGAAGCAACGGGATGGTGAACGCGGCGGTTTTGCCGGTCCCGGTCTGTGCGCTGCAAAACAAATCCCTGCCATCAATCTGCGGCGGGATGGCCTTGACCTGCACCGGCGTCGGTGTGGAATAAGCTTCCTTTTTCAGCGCGTGCTGAATCTCCGGATTTAGCGAACCAAAGATGCCCTCCATCTCGAGCGCCTCCATCGGTTCGGCGATTTCGCGGGGCCGCCGTTGTTGGTTCGGACGGAATTGGTCGTCGCGTGCCCGGGTTGGCCTACCGCGTTTTCGCGATTTGGTTCCAGCAAATCGCCCTCGTTTTTTATCACCCTTTCTACGGGGTTTCCTCTCTGTCATTTAATCAATAAGTACAAGCCGGCGAACCTTCATTTACAATCCCTACCGGCTTGAGTTAGAGGAAAATGAGCCGCGGGAAACGCGACTTTGAAGTGAGCCTGGCTGGCTGGAGACCTGGGAATATTGGCTCCTTGCTTTACCGCCAAGCGATCAATCGGCGAGTGGGAATATCCCATAGGCACCCCCATGTCAAGCCGCCCGTTTGGTTAAGGGGAAAAAAGTGGTGGAGCCATGGAGAATCGAACTGCAAACCTTCGAATTGCGAACGAGTCTTTTTTGGCTGTTTTTTTAGGGTTTCAGAGCTTTTTGATGTGCCGCCTACACTTATGCACATCAAAGCACTACTATGCACTGGGACAAATGCGGGACGCGAAAACAGTTGTTTTGTTTTGATTGTCAAACCTCCGATTGGAGAACACATCCCTTCTATGCCTTAGTGAGTATTCCCCCCCATCCAACCAACATCATAGCTGCGATTGTTGTGATTAGTAGTTGTTTCATTTCCCTTTAGCTTTCAGTTCTTCACCCGTTTTGCCGCCGTGTTTACGAAGGAGGTCGGCGGTTTCATTCTCATTAGATCCGGGTTTGTTAGCATAGTCGAGTGGAGTTTTACCTAAATTATCCTTCACATTCACATCTGCGCCATTGGTGATATGAAGTTGCACATTTTCTTTGTTTTCGAAAAAAACCGCCGAATGCAAAGGAGTCCATCCAAACTTATCCTCACTCATATCTTCGCGCAATGGTTGTGATTAGGAGTTGTTTCATTCTGATTCTGTGGCTTTCAATTTCGTACCCACCTTGCCGCCGTGTATGCGGAGGAGGTCGGCTGTTTCAAGGTTGCGTTTGCTCTGGGTCGCCAAATCTAGCGGTGTTCGCCCACTCTCGCCCCTTGCATTCACATGCGCGCCATTGGAGATAAGCAGTTCGACGATTTCCTTGCGACCTTCAAAAGCCGCCTCATGCAAAGCAGTCCATCCTTCATCACTCTTCGCATTTACATCCATGCCAGCGGCCAAGTGTTGTTTGACGGCTTCGATGTTTCCTTTAGCGATAGCTTGCCACATAGGAATGTCAGGTGCTTCTACTTTGGGTTTCGGTGGTTCTGCCTTCACAGCTTCGACAACGGGTTCAGCCGGTTTTCTTTCAACTTTCAATTCTTCACCCGTCTTGCCGCGTGTTTCCGGAGGAGTTCGGCGGTTTTGGTTCGTTTGAATCGGATGGCAAAATCTAGTGGTGTCTGGTCATTCTTAGTCTTCGCATTCACATGAGCGCCATTGGAGATAAGCAGTTCGACGATTTCCTTGCGACCTCCAAAAGCCGCCTCATGCAAAGCAGTCCATCTATTCTTATTCTTCGCATTCACCCTCACCAGCAGACAGCCTGCTTGGCGACCTCTATGTTACCAGAATTGGCAGCACCACAAATACAAATTTTCACAAATTTTCCGTGCTTGAACCTTGGCCGTCGGCTGTTATCCGTGGTCGTCATCATTATATTGACTGTTTTAAAGGTGTTTTAACTGTTGCAGCGACATCAAGCGCGACGAGGAGTTGGCCGAGAGCATTGGGTTATCACAGACGGATGAGACAGCGTGATGGGTTACTCGCATGGCACTTCCATTAAAATACGGGGTCTTCTTTTCGGCGTCTGTCCGCGGAACGCCGAGTGCACCACTGGTTCCAGATGGGCCTCTGGATGGCAGAGTTCCGTGCGGAAAAGTCCCGGATGTCATGAGAAATCGCTCGGTTGATCACACCATGCGATGTCCCGAGGACGGTGGGTAATGCGGCGTCGACCGTTCTCAAAAACGGGCTTGCAACTGCGCTGTTTATCTGTATGTTGTTTGTTACTGGGATCTCCGTTCTCGTTAAGGGATTGTTTTTTGACGATACCTCTTGATACCGAGAATTGCTGGGATTTTGAGTGATTTCTGCCAATCTCACTAGGTACCCTTTCAGGCAACGCTTGATTAAGGACTGGCGTATATTTCTGGCTATTGCCACCTGAGCTGATCAGACCTAGTGGGTCGGCAAGCGTGTATTGATGAAAAAAGATGATTAATTCCGTGGTTCCAAGCGCGATCATACTTGCCGCAGGCATGGGCACGCGCATGCGAGTGTTAGGCGAGCAGATGCCCAAGGGATACATTTGCCTGGGTACCAACGTGATTCTTGAAGAATCCATCTCACACCTCGTGGCGGTTGGCATAAGACACATCGTGATTGTCACCGGCCACCTCGCGGAGTTTTTTGAGCCTCTTCCTGCCAAGTATGACGGCATCGTGCAATTGGTGCACAACCCCTTGTACGCCGAGTCTGGCAGCATGTATTCGCTGTACTGTGCCCGCCATCATTTAGACGAAGACTTCCTGTTGCTTGAATCCGACATCATCTACGAGCGCAGAGCCCTCACGTCTTGTTTGGAGAATTCTGATAAAAACACAGTATTACTTTCAGGTTATACGAATTCGAGCGACGAGATCTTCGTTGAGACCAACCTAGAAGGCCACTTGGTGGCCATGTCCAAGAACCGCGATGACCTGGGATCCGCGATCGCGGGGGAGTTTGTCGGAATTTCGAAGATCTCTCAGAGACTCTTTGGAGTGATGCTCAGTAGTGCGAAGGAGAGCTTCCTCACTACACGCCACGTGGACTACGAAACAGATTGTTTGGTGTCGAGCGCCGGACTCGTAGCTGTGAATTGTCACCTCGTCGAGGATCTCATCTGGTCGGAGATTGACGATGCGTCGCATCTTGGGCGGGCACGAAATGTTATTTATCCGCGGCTCCAGAAACAGAACGATGAGAACGGCTTATTTTTACCGAGCGCACAGTCCGCGTGAATCACCGTCAAACTCCACGCGCGGCATTCCAGTCGCTCAAAAAATGTAGAAGGGAAAGAATATCAATGAGCGATTGGCCCCGGAGCACCGTGCCCGAGGATCCGCCCCGTACCTCACTCCGTTCATGCGGGACAGGCGCGACGACCGAGCTTGCTTGCTTTTGTTAGAGCCCCTGCCAATCTCGCTCCCGTCAGTTTGACGGGACGTTTTCGTAGAGTTCTAGGACTCTACTTCGCCGTCCGGGGTGTCTCCCCCGTTCGGCTCGGTAACATCGGCAATATGGTTGTGATGTTTTCCATTGTCGTGAATAAGCCGGACTATCAGTTCTCTTTATGAAAGGATGTCGTGTATAGCAATCTCAGCAAGTTCAAGCTTGTCGGATTTTTTGACCAACGGGACTTGATCATTCGTCACATTCACGATTTCTTCGAGACCGCGAATGAGCACCAGATCCGTGCCTGTATCATGTTCGGCACGCTGCTGGGCAAGCTGCGGCACGACAACTTCATCCCCTGGGATGACGATGTGGACATCGTCGTCTTCGACTTTGACGCCTTCCTGGAGCATTGCGCGCCAGAACTCGAGCGACAGGGATACATCGTTGAGCCCGACGTCCGGGACGGCAAGAGAATGGGATGCAGGATCTTTCATGAAACCGGCGCGAAGATCTCAGGCAAGCCTCACCTTCGCTTCCCGTGGATCGGGATCTGGGAGCACGAAATCGGAGGGGACGGGCTGATTGTGCTCCCACCCGAAGATGTGCGATACCGGCAGGAGGATTTTCTTCCCCTCGATCGTACCGATTTCTTGGGTGCCTCTGTCGGAATTCCGCATAAACCGACGAATATTCTGAACACGTATTTCGAGTCCAAGGATTGGATGGAATTTTGTGTGCTGCCTTACCGGGATCATCGGAACGGAGGAGGGCTCACCGGCTTTTCCAAGGACAAGTTCAAGTTGAAGAGGGTGTTGAACTACCTCGCCCCCGAACTCCTTCCCGCCCAGTGATGTGACCACGAACGATGCCCCAACGAACGATGCCGATCGATGGCAGTACCCGACGCTCGCCAAGCCTGAGTCGGACGGCTTCTACTGTTACCACATCCAGAGACGCATATCCGCTTGGTTTTCGGTTCGACTCGCCGGCCGCATGGGAGCCAACGCGGCCACCGGCCTCGATCTAATCTTTGGCGTCGCGGCCACCACGCTGGTGCTGCTCGATCACTTGTTGTGGGGAGTGGTGATGATTCAGTTGTTCGGCATCTTCTCGTGCGTTGACGGAGAGATCGCCCGAATTCAGGGCCGCTCATCCAGGATCGGCGACTTCCTGGATACGCTGACAGATCGGGTCGTCGAATTGCTGCTGGTGGGGGCGATCGCATTCTCTCTGGGGCTGCACGAGTGGGGGGGTGCCCGAGTGGATCCCGCGAGTGCGCTCGCTGCGGGCTTCGCCCTCCTCGGAGGCGTCTTCCTGCTGACGACCAGTTCCGAGAAATTTCGCTCGGCCTGGCAGATGGGGTATCCCAAGCGTCGGCTCGAGAAGTTGTTTGGCCTCTTCTGTTCGGGAAGCGACAGCCGCCTGTTGATGTTGTCGATTGGACTGGTCGTGAGCGACCTCACCGGGGAGGGTTCGTTTCTGTTGTGGCTGTTGTGGGCACTGGCCGCAGCCGCCTGTGTTAATTTTCTCGTGCGTATCGGATTGGTCTACCAACACTTCAGAGCGGGGGATCCTACCAAATCATGAGTGCCACCCCTCGAAACGTGAGCGACCAGACAGATCTCGCCGAATTCATACGCGATCGAGGCCCGCATTGCCTGATCGTCGCCCGACACGGGGAAACCGAATGGAATGCCGAACGGAGACTGCAGGGCCAGCAGGACATTCCGCTCAACAGCCAAGGTCGCAGACAGGCCCTTGCAGCGGCGCGATTTCTGAGGAACGTTTCACTCATTGAAGTTCATTCCAGTACTCTGCAGCGCTGCCAGCAAACGGCACGTCCCATCGCCGAGGCCAACATCGGCCGACCCAACGTTGTCTCCAGCGACTTACTGAAGGAGACCTCGCTGGGCGTTCTCGAGGGTGAGTTTACAGGCCGGCAGTCCACTGCCGAATTGACTCGGCACTATCGGGGTTTTTCCAGAGACGAGATTCTCTACCGCGTGCCCAATGGCGAAAACCTGCACGACGTTTCCGCCCGTGTGCAAAGCTTCTTCGCCGACCAATGTCAACTGTTGAACGGGCGAGGGATCCATTTGATCGTGGGACACAGGAACACGAATAAGATGATCCTCAAGTTCCTTCTTGGACTGTCATTCGAGGAGGGATTTCGTGTGGAGCATGAGCACCAGCGACTCTACTTTTACTTCAGTGCCTCGAAGGGGTTGTGGTCCTGTCGAGTGGAGGGTACAAGCCTCCGGTTCAAACAGGGGTACGCCACCACCATCAGCAATAGCTACGCATAATCAAAAAATCGAATGAAAACAGTTTATATTGCAATGAGTGCCGATCTGATAACTCCAGCTCATGTGAGCATAATCCAGGAAGCCAAGACAATGGGCGATGTGGTTATCGGCCTGTTGATCGACAGCGCAATCGCTGGCTACCAGCGGTTACCCTACATGCGCTACGAGGAGCGCAAGGTTGTCCTGGAAGCCATCGTCGGCGTCAAAGAAGTGGTGCCCCAGGAGACGCTGAACTGCGTGCCGAATCTGCTGAAGATCAAGCCCGACTATGTGCTCCACCGCGACGACTGGAACACGGGCGTACTGCGAGAGACTCGCCAGCGCGTCATCGATACGCTTAATCAATGGGGTGGAGAGCTTATAGAACCGGATCCTATGCCCGGCATCACGGCTACAGCGCTCCACCATGCCATTCGGGAAGTCGGTACCACACCGGAGAGGCGGCTGAGCATGCTTAAGAGGCTGTTGGAAGCCAGACCGCTACTTCGGATTATCGAAGCGCATAGTGGTCTGACGGGACTAATCGCCGAGACCGTTTCTGTCGAAAGCGATAACAAGGTCCGGGAATTCGACGGGATCTGGATGAGCAGCCTCACCGACTCGACGGTTAAGGCCAAGCCTGACATCGAATATGTGGACATGACTTCGCGCATGAACACCGTCAGCGATATTCTCGAGACCACGACCAAGCCCATTATCTTTGACGGTGATACCGGAGGGATCGCCGAGCATTTTGTATACATGGTCCGTACGCTGGAGCGCCTCGGCGTCTCGGCCGTGATTATCGAAGATAAAAAAGGACTGAAGAAGAATTCGTTGTTCGGTACCGATGTTGTACAAATACAGGATAACATCGAGGACTTCGCGCACAAAGTCTCCGCTGGTAAGCGTGCCCAAGTGACCGACGACTTCATGATCATTGCACGCATCGAGAGCCTGATTCTCAAGGCGGGAATGGACGACGCACTTGCCCGCGCCCAAGCTTACATTGCCTCCGGTGCCGACGGCATAATGATCCACAGCAAGAGCCCAACCGCTGACGAAGTGCTGACCTTCTGCAAGGAGTACGAGAAGTTCGATGATCGCGTGCCCCTGGTTGTGGTTCCTTCGACGTATGCCCAGACGACCGAGGATGAATTGGCGGAGGCGGGTGTTCGCATTGTGATATACGCTAATCAACTCTTGCGGAGCGCGTACCCGGCCATGGTCGAGGTCGCCAAAAGTATTCTCCTTCACAGCCGAGCGGCTGAGGCCGAGGAACACTGCATGTTTATCAAGGACATCATTAACCTGATTCCGGAAAGGAACTAAGATAAGCATGATTCGCTGTCAGGATTTTGTCGGATGGCTTGCGGCGCTCGGTGTGGATTTCTACACGGGGGTGCCGGATTCGCTGCTTAAACCAGTTTGTTTTTACCTGGCCGACCATGCCGGTGACAAACACGTTGTGGCAGCCAATGAAGGCGGGGGAGTGGCCCTGGCTTGCGGATATCATCTAGCAACGGGAAAAGTGCCGCTTGTTTATTTGCAAAACTCCGGTCAGGGCAACACGATCAATCCGCTGCTTTCGCTAGCCGACCGGGACGTCTACAGCATTCCACTTTTTCTACTCATCGGCTGGCGGGGTGAACCTGGGACGAAAGACGAGCCACAGCACGTCAAACAGGGCAAGGTCACCGTGAGCTTGCTGGACGCAATGGATATTCCCCATCGCGTCCTGTTGCCGGAGCCCGAAGGAGCCCGGCGTTGTGTGGATGATTTGTTAGAGATCGCAAAAACTGAACGCCGACCGGTCGCATTGATGGTACGCAAAGATACCTTCGAGCCTTACAAACCGTCCGACCCGCCCGCTGACAACTTCCAAATGACGCGTGAGCAGGCTATTGAGACGATCGTTGCAGCCTTGAGCGAGACCGATGCGGTCGTTTCCACTACGGGAAAAATATCGCGTGAGCTTTACGATTACCGCGATCGTATTGGACAGGGACACCAGGGGGAGTTCCTGACTGTCGGCTCGATGGGGCACGCCTCACAAATCGCTATGGGCATCGCCCTAGCTCAACCCAAACGCCAGGTGTTTTGCCTGGACGGCGACGGGGCCATGCTGATGCACATGGGCGGAGCTGCGATTGTAGGCGCAGCCGGCTTGGCGAACTTTAAACATGTCATCTTGAACAACGGGGTGCACGATTCGGTAGGAGGCATGGCCACAGCGGGTCTGCAGGTCTCATTCACGGAAATCGTCAAGGCGTGCGGTTACACTGAAGCGTGGCGCGTCGAGCGGCGCGAAGACCTAGCCGAGAGAGTAGGCCAGCTTCGCTCCCAGCGAGGGCCAGCTATGCTTGAAGTCATGGTCCAAAGGGGCGCACGGGGCGATCTGGGTCGACCGAAAACCTCTCCGATCGAAAACAAGACAGCCTTCACCGATTTCTTGTCCCGCTGACCCCAAAAGAGCACACCGGTCGACCCAACATTGTCACCGGCGACTTGCTCAAGGTGACCGCGGGGGGTCTTGAGGGCGAGTTGATAGGCCGGCAGTCCACCGCCGAGTTATAACTCGGCGATATCAGGTTTTTTCCAGAGATGAGATTCGCTACCGCCTTCCCAATGGCGAGAATCTGCACGACGTTTCTACCCGTGTGTAACGCTTCTTCGCCGACCGATGCCAACTCTTGAAAGGTCAGGGGACTCATCTAATCGTGGGACACAGGAATGTGAACAAGATGATCCTGAAACACCTGCTTGGGTTGTCGTTCGAGGATGGATATCGTGTGGAACATCAGCACCAGCGACTCTACCTCTACTTCGCCGCCTCGAAGGAGCTATGGTCCTACTGCGTGGAGGACTCCGATACTCGATTCACACGGGGATATGTCACCACGACAGCCGGCGTTGTTGCATGATTGCTACGCTGACTTCCCACACCCCACCAACAGCACAGCTGCGATTGTTGTGATTAGGAGGTGTTTCATTTCCCTTCAGCTTTCAATTCTTTAGCTGTCTTGGCTCCATTTTTGCGGAGGAGGTTGGCGATTTTCGGCGTTCTCACGAGCGTTGCATAAGATTAGTGTGAAAATAGGACTAAAACTACAAGATGTGTTTTTGCTTGATCACAAAATCAATCAACCGCTGCACGCAAACGAAAAAATTGTTGTTTTCCATTGGCCAAAAACGAATGAGGACTTGTGGCATTATTCACTGCTGACCATGTGCCGGAAGGCAACAATGCTGACTCCAGAATACCTTTGTCCCACCGAATTACATTCACTCCATGCCTCTCGTAAAATGGAGTTTTGCATTCACATCCAATGGCTCCATTAAAAATTGAGGCGGGGATTTTATATTGCGCAATTCAAAGGTACTATTTCGTACATCCGATCTGTAATTCACAATTATCTTAATTACTGCTTCACGAGATTGCCTAATGGGTAGAAACGGACAAGAGGGACACCCCTTAAATTCACCATCCAAAACAATGATGATTTTTTCATACTCAGTTGATGGATGCGGGACACCGGTGTTTCTAGGCGGGTAGAACTCATGTAGCACTTGCCCCCTTCCTCATCCGAAAGAATCACTAAAAAACTGAAAAAATCCACTGAACTAACCCTGTATTCAAATTCTAGTTTGTCATTATTATTCAAGCTAAGATCCAGATATGGGCTAATAAATTTGGTTTCCATTTTTGCAACTTGAACCTTGGGCACATCTGATGGAATTCTAGGATCCCTTATCTCCGATTTAAGCATAACACTCGGCACCTCTCCGGCTTTATTCATCAATTCAAACGGGTTTGATTTGATTGTTATCTGATCCCAATACCCTACGCACCATGGAACTTGGTTACGGTAGACACAGGACCAATCTCCATATTTGATCTTGCGTTCATTACTCTCGGTTATCCAACCCCCAAAAATCTTTTTTCAAATCAAGAGTGTGTGACTGAAGAAAACGCTTCATGTCAGGTGATTCAATCGCTTCGCCTACATTTTGCCCAAAAGACAGCGGCACAAGCATTAACGAAAATAAAAAAGCAAGTAGTTGTTTCATTTGCCAGCAGCTTTCAATTCTTCACCTTGCTATTTACTTCATCGAACCACTTCATCGCCTTGGTCGGCACCTTGGCCTTTTGCTCCTTAGTGTTGATC